>Ga0209536_100002305_pt1 | contig 31001 bp, 30 predicted proteins | sample DeeMarSeWOR28_12_FD_187461 | JGI IMG/M metagenome (GOLD analysis project Ga0209536, IMG submission 187461) | Marine sediment microbial communities from White Oak River estuary, North Carolina - WOR-2-8_12 (SPAdes) (version 2) | ecosystem: Environmental > Aquatic > Marine > Intertidal zone >... | reverse complement strand
GATCCGGCTCCCAAGCCTAAAATTGATGCCTACGTTGGCGCAGGCCCCTATGTACAAAGCCAGCCCTATCAAGCCGCCGATCCTATCGTCTTGCCCACGCCGGTGATTTTCTTCGACAACCGGTTGCTGTACGTGCGTTGGACCCGCGTTGGTCTATATGTTTACGGCAAACAAAATTGGGGCATATCCCTGACCGCCCAACCCAGGCCATGGGGATATCAAGCAGAGGATTCCGGGCAGCTGTCAGGCATGGCTGAACGCCAGCCCAGTTGGGAAGGCGGCATCGCCCTAGGGGGCAAAAACCGACTAGGTTTTGCTGAAGTAACCTATTTTCATGACATCCTTGATCACTCCAACGGTTCATTGCTGCGTTTGGAAATCGGAAAGACCATCACCCGTGGACGCTGGTTCCATATACCCAGTTTATTCGTTATCCGCTATTCCGATTCAATGCTAAACTATTATTATGGTGTAAGACCGCAAGAAAGCACCACACTACGCCCGGCCTACGAAGCCAAAGCCGACGTAAATTTTGCTTTGCAACATTTTTTTATGTATGAACTGAACAAAAGTTGGTTTTTGTCTGCCAATATCCGGATTGATTACCTGGCTTCAGAAATCACGCAAAGTCCTATTGTCGATGATCAATGGATGGGCTCGGCAATGGTGTCGTTATTGTATAAATTTATCCTGTAGAGGTACAGCTATGCGCTTATTTGCAAAAATGAATTTCATGCATTTAATAATGCCGTTGTTGTTAATAAGCAGCGTACTAATCAGCGGCTGTAGCACCATTAAAATGCATTCCGATGAAAACATCAAACCAGGCCCTTATGTAGGCACCAAGCAGGCAATCAAGGATACCCAGCGACATTGGGAAAACTATGATTATTATGGCCAGGTGTTTGTTTACGCTGTGGATGTGCCACTGTGCCTGATTGCCGATACGATTGTTTTGCCTTACGCTATTTACAATACTTCCTACCCTTAGCGCGTGTCCGAATTTTTAATAGCCCATTCGATAGTTTGTACGCCCGCCACTCGCGGTCGGTTGCACCAGGCATTGCATTGTCGAACGACGTCGCCGGTCAACAACCAGCCATTGCCTACTTTTTGCGCCAACTGCAAGACTTCCATTAACAATTCGCTCCAGCTTGTTGTTTTATGCAACATGCGCCAATTTACATTAAACCCGGAGCCGCCATGAGCAACACACTGAAACCCTTCGATTTCACCGCCGAGTTGTTTCGCAAAACGATGGAATAACACCGTCGCGTTTTTTTCATTTTTTGCATTGGTATAAATTATCCATTCCGATTTCATAAGTATTTTTTAGAAAAACTAATATCATTTTTCAGTATTAAGTCAGCTGTCTAATTCACTTATTTGTGTAAGGTGGCTGGCATTTTGTGTTTTTAATAAATGCGCATAAAATAGGCACAGTTTTTTACGAGGTAACCTTATGAAATCTAATCCACTGTACGACACTAAAGCCCCCAAAAAAGTGGTTAATTTGAGCGTTAACTGCGATTTATTGCATAAAGCCAGGCTAAACAACATCAATTTGTCTGATCTTTTGGAGGAGCGGCTCATTGAGCTTCTGAACGAAGCCCAGAAGAAACATTGGCTGGACAAGAACCGGGAAGCCATTGATGAATATAACAAACAAGTGGAACGTGACTTCAAATAAAACTTTGTTAAAACGCCAATTGGCTTATCTCTCCTGGCTCATTAAATATCTGCCACAATTCTTTATCCAATCCCGTGAATGCGCTTTCGATCTTCTGCAGATCATGCCCTTGAGGCGCATTGCGAATAAAGATTTTAATGATTTGCTGCGGATATTTCTTAGCGATATAACTGTAAACCTCTGCATCACTTTCCGTAGAATCCCCCACCAAGACAAATTTGCGTTGCGGATAGCGGTTGATAATCCCTTCTAAGGTATTGGTTTTATATTCAAAGGGCGACGCAAACAGTTCATAGAAACTCTTATCCTTGATTCTGAACAGACGCAAATAAAAATCGCCTTTTGGATATTGATTGTCTCGAATAAACTCTGAGAGCGCGGGATACAACTGCCATGGTGAGGATGATAAGTAATGAAATGCCGCACCTTGTGCTTGCCACTGCTGGTAAGCACCCGACATACCGGGTACGGCGTGAAACTCTTTGAGAAAAGTGTTTTTCAACAGTTCTTTTTTGTCCGCAACACGGCTGTCCTTAATCGTATCATCGATGTCGGAAATCACCGATACGCCCTCAGGCGGCAATAATTGTGATTCACCCACAAATTTGCGCGAGTCGCCGCTTTTTAGTTCCACGCTATAGGAGACCCAAACCGGTTTTCGTTGTTCCAATGCTGCGCCAATATTGAGTTTTGCGACGCAATCGAAATGACCATTGGGCTCGGATTTGCCGCACTGAACTCTACTATCCTCAACAGCAATGCTTAGCTTTTTACCCCGTTCATTGTCGACGAGAAACATCCAGGTGCGTTCTTTGAACAACTCACTATCCAACGCCACGTCGTTGATCTGCAAACTTTTTAGCAGCACTTGCACACTACCACCCCGCCACAATGAGTCTTGTTCGTATTCAAAAATCCATCCATGTAGCGGAAGCAGCCATTGATTGCCCGCATCGATGTAGCCGCTAGTGGGAAACAAGATCACTGTTTCGTCTTCCTTGACAACACTTTCGTGTGACGTGCAAGACCACAATGACAGCAATATACTGCTAAAGCTAAAGATTTTTTTCATATCGTTTTAAATCAAGCTAAGTAAACAGGTTTTATAAATCCTGTACGAGAATATGCCATTTAGGCCTGCGCCAACTGAGACGAAACTCGGCAAGTGACGCAATTTGTGCTTTGTGCTGTTTTTCCAAGCCATCTAAGAACATGACTAAATCAAATTGCGCTTTTGGATCCCCATATTCTTCGTCGAACAACCTGGCTATATCGTTGGCTGTTGTGACTTTTCTACCCACCACCTCACTGGTTGGCAATACTAATCCCTTAAATTGCCTGCCGGGCTCGAATGACTTGTAAACCAACTCAGTACATACTAAAGCGGAGTCGGTTAAAAAGTCAAAGTTAAAATCATACGGTCTGCCATGAAAGGAAAAGGCTTTATAAATCGCCATGGCTTTCTCCAACGGATTTAATTTCGGGCGAAGTACCGCAACACTGTCCGCGTCGGCTGAATGTTCCAAACTAGTAAACATCACGCCCTCGCTTATGGCTTCAATGACTCTAGCCTTATGATCGTCTTCGGTAGTGATTAAGCTTAATGCATAGCTTTTGGGGTAGTGAGATTTCAGTAACGCTTCGAAATCACCGCTTTGTTCACCCTTGGATTTAACCCAGGCAACGACTTCATCACTGTCGAAAACCTTACGCCGCTCGTCGGCGGTACCGATATATATCGCAGCATGCGGCCAATATCCCGGCAATCCTATGTTAGATAAATACCACTCTCGTCGTTCCAGCAACACATCCGCAGGCAGCAGCGAAGGGAGCATATCGTTAATTTGCGAAGTTGAAATTAACGATTCATTCAACCGGGTAACTTTGGTGTCCCCCATCCACTCCGCCACCCCCGCTTGCACAGGAAACCATGCTGTAGTACTGGTGTTTTTAATGATGTCCAAAGCGTTCTTCAAAGTGAGTACTTCTCCACGGCCGGCCCCAAACTGCCAGATTCGTTGCACGTCTTCCTCAATAGCATTGTGCAGCGGCAATGCTTCGTCGATAACCAAAATATTATATAGGGAGTTTAACGTTACAAATTCGGTACCTCGAACGACATTTAAAAACCGGAATTGAAATTTATCATAAGCACCTTGGGCTACGGCCACATCATCAACCGCTTCGTTCAGGACAACATCAAGGCCTGGATCGTTTTCTATGCGGTGAATATACTCAAGCGCAAATCGGTATTGCGCCACAAAAGCCGCAAACAAGGTGGCCAAGGCGTGTTTGCGGTATTCAGCGTCCGAACTCAGATAAAAGTTTTCATACAATTGACCAATGGAATCCAGCGCCAAGATATAGTCCAAAAGACTTTTCCAAGTTGAGCGAATTTGTTGTTTTTGCGTTAGCGTGGGTAACCTTTTTTCGGTGAGTTTGTGGAGAGGGAAAAGTTCCGGCTGACTTTCCATGTATTGAATTATGGTCTGCATGCCCGCCCGGTATTGCAACACGGCTTTTTGATCGCTAACTATGCGCGCAAACGACACGTAACTCAGCTGGGATTCCGCTGCGGCAGGCATGAGACCGCTCACCCCCACGAGCAGTAAAACCCATGCCAAACCGGAATTTATCCGATTTCCTGAACTGAACAAATACGCACGCAAGAATTTCATCCTATTTAAGGTTTCCCGTATTTTGAACTGGCACACAATACGGTAGAATATCGCCGCATTTCCATTTACCAAAACCAAATTACTACATTATAGTCACAAATTATGAAAGCGAGCGAATTGAAGAAAGGTACGGTAATCTCCATCGAAGGCGAAAAATATCTGGTGAAAGAAATTCAAGTACAATCGCCTTCGTCTCGAAGCGGCAATACGCTTTATAAAGTACAAGCAAGAAACGTCGTCACCAAACAAAAACTCGAAAAGAATTTCAAGGGTGAAGAAGTAGTACAAGCGGTGGAATTTTTTCGCCGCCCCGTACAGTTGCTATACCGGGAAGCTGACAGCTGTGTTTTTATGGACACGGAAACCTACGAGCAATTCACTCTGGAAAATAGTGCATTGGAACAAGAGCTGCCGTTTCTTATCGATGGCTCGGAAGGTGTCATGGGACTGGTATCAGACGGTGTGTTATTAGGTGTGGAATTACCCGGCACGGTGGTTATGGAAATCATCGACTGTGCCCCCGGTATTAAAGGTGCTTCGGCATCGGCCCGCACCAAACCGGCTACACTGCCGACGGGATTAGTAGTGCAAGTGCCCGAATACCTCAGCCCCGGAGAAAAAATCAAAATCAATACGGCGAATTCGGAGTTTGTCTCCCGCGCGTAACTTTCGAAAAACCATGTAAAAACTGGTAGCCGATTTATTGTCAAATGCTACTGGAACGCGGGTGGGCCATTTGACGAATCTTATCATACAATTGCGCGATTTCTTTGCCATAGTGGGGCGAAGAAAATTTGGCCACGGGTCTGCCTTGCGGGTCGATAAGATAAATATCCGCGCTGTGTTCAACAGCATACTCTTGCCGGTTAGTCTCCCGGTCCTGCACAATTAAACGGCGATGAAATACACCCAGTTGTTCCGTTAGCTGATTAAGCACTTCGACAGGCGCGACCACACCCAATAAATTAAAGTCAAAATAGGCGGTGAATTTTCTTAATAACTCGGGTGTATCCCGGTACGGGTCCACAGAAACAAATACAAATTGAGTATCCCGTTGATAGCCAGGTTTGGTGGCTATTTTTTTCGATACCATATTTAATTCATCTGTGGTCATGGGACATACGTCGGGACAAGAAGTGTAACCAAAATATAGAAAGGTCCACTTACCTTTTAGCTCTTCGAGGCCGAAAGATTCGTTTGCCTGATCAATCAAGTGAAACGGTTTCAAGCTTGTTGGTTTAGGTAATAGTACGTATGATAAAGCCTGATCTAGTTCACGCTGTTCGAGATCTTCGCTGTATGCGGCGGATGAAAATGCGAGCCCGACGGCGAACAATATAACCAGCAGTAGCAACCGTGACAAACCGCTTCTTCGCTGTGATTGAATGGTGTTTTTCAGGTACATCATAAGACTTTGTATCCAGTGAGATGAAAAAAGATTATTTCGCAAAGCGGATATACTTTACTGGCGATAATAACACGAATCAGGGGGCTGCTGGATACGCACTGCAGAAGATCACTTAAAGTGATACTCCTTCCATGGCATTTTATCAACAGGTAAATCTTCCAACGAACGTACCAGGTCTTGATCACCGTAATACACCGGCGTACCATCCTCTTTCTGCGCCATCAACACAACAGGCACGCCGCCAAATTTTGGTTGCAGCGTGTCAATGGCAAGATCAGCTTCCCCTGAATTATGTATCAAATCCAGTTGAGCCAACACGACAGCGAAGTTTCGACCTTGCAGGGATATTGCTGCCGCTTGAACATTCACCAGTAGGTTTCTCCTCCAGTTTGGCGATTAAGTATTGGTGGCGGCGATCTGAAGGTGGGTGGACCGCTTTACTTTTTGATACATACTCAGTAGGTTTTCGGCGTTTTTCAGCCAAAGACAAGTATGACACACACAGGTACCAATATTGTGCCCCATGTGTGCGGCATCGGTATCGATATAATCTAGTGAGAACTCTAAAGATTGCAGAAGTGTTGGGGTGGACTTGCGCTGTAAATCGGAACACTCGTCATTGTAGTATAACCACCGGCAGGGTTCTTTTTGCGGACAAGATTCACACACCTGTTCCCCCGCTTGGAAGTTACCGCCGTGAACACAGTCATTTAAGAATAAACTGGCGCGAATATAGTTGCGAGGAAAGACCATCGCATCCATTAACAACTGCCTCATATATCTCTCCGTTTGTTCTAGGGATTATCGATTAAGCAAGGGCCACAATTTTAACTATAGTAGAATTGTCAAAGGAATCGAGCCATTCGATTCATTCTGCAGCGCAATTCCAAAAGGATTATATAGATCCAGCCACAAATCTTTATTAGTGCTAACAAATATAGTGCAGTTGTTGACCCAACATCTCTGGAATCACCAGCACGATGCCGCCAGAACTCACATAATAGATGTTTTTATCAGCCTCCAGATCGTAGCCAATGGTGGTACCGTCTGGTATGACGCAACCACGGTCGATGACGGCATTTTTAATTTTACAGTTCTCACCAATTAGCACATCAGGCAAAACCACCGAGTTCTCCACTAATGAAAAACTACGCACACGCACATTGGAAAACAAAAGTGAATTACGTACACATGCTCCGGAGATAATGCAGCCACCTGAAACCATGGAATCCACTGCCATGCCACGACGCCCATCTTCCTCAAATACAAACTTAGCCGGCGGCAATTGCTCCTGGTAAGTCCATATTGGCCAGTGCTCGTCGTATAAATTCAACTCGGGAGTAACGCCGATTAGTTCCAAATTGGCCTTCCAAAATGCGTCAACGGTTCCCACATCGCGCCAATAACTCTGTTGTCCGGTTTGCACATCAACAAACGGATACACATAGACGTCATGTTTTTCCAATACCTTCGGAATAATGTCTTTGCCAAAGTCATGATTGGAAAATTCATTGTTGGCGTCTTGTAACAGTTGCTCTATTAAAAAATCGGCATTGAATACATAGATTCCCATAGATGCCAATGCCATGTCGGTGGAACCTGGTTTAGGCTGGGGATTTTCCGGCTTTTCGTTAAATTCCATGATCTTGCCGGCACCATCTACGGACATCACCCCAAAAGATTTGGCTTGCTCTAAGGGCACTTCAATGCAACCAACCGTCAAGTCAGCATTACTCTCAACATGTTGTGCAATCATAGGGCCGTAGTCCATTTTGTAAATATGGTCTCCAGCCAAAATAAGCACATACTCAGGCTTGTGCGACCGGATAATATCAATATTTTGATACACAGCATCCGCGGTGCCTTCATACCACGACGTCTCGATGCGTTGCTGTGCTGGTAATAGTTCCACAAACTCGTCAAATTCTCCGCGTAAATAGCTCCAGCCTCGCTGAATGTGCTGTATTAACGAGTGCGCCTTATATTGGGTAAGTACCCCTATACGACGAATGCCGGAATTGATGCAATTGGACAGGGCAAAATCGATAATCCGAAACTTCCCTCCGAAAGGTACGGCCGGTTTTGCGCGCCAAAGGGTCAATTGCCTTAATCGAGAACCTCGACCACCCGCCAAGACCAGCGCCAGAGTATTGCGCGTTAAAAGACTAACAAATCGAGTCGGTTGACTCATACTACCTCCCCCACGACGATTTTTATATATTAAGTTTGGTACGCAATATTCACTCAATCCTTGATTTAGATCAATTGTAAAGCGGTCATGGTGAATTGAATACTAATTACGGATTATTTTTTACGTAATCCCCCTAACATGGATGCAGCACACTGACTTAAATACATTTAATAGTGATAAAATGTATCGTTAAGGTGCTGCACCACCGCATCGATTTCATCCGCGGACCATTTTACATCCAGTTCCACCGCCCAACGTCCAACCCAATACTGTACATCCTCATAGGTTTTTGCTTTATGATCTTGGCGGATATGCACCAAACTCTCATGACAGGAAAGACAGTGGTTTTCGTACAACAACTTTCCCCGTGGTACGGCTTCATTTTCTAAGCTTTGCTTGCCATCTTTTTTGCTCTCCCCATTGGAGGCTGTCGTGATGGTCATGTCGACAAATTCTTGTTCAGCATTCTGGTTGTCTATAACCGCGGCATTTGCCCACAAAGGGAAAATAAGGCCTGAAATCACACTCAGCACGGCAAAATTAATTGTTTGGAGTTTCATAGGGAAGAACGGATCCATAGTCGATACAATATTAATATAGTAGTAAAAAAGTTAACCAATAGCTGAGTTTCACTATTGATTAAAATCAAGTTCTTGAGCGTTATCCGCGGCCATCGATTTCACCCGATACCGCCACAGACAGCTTGTTTACAACATTTGGAATTTACACGAAATGGGCTGTTTTAGATGACCGGCAATATTTCCACTTGGAGTTGATTGTACTGGTCAAGGCATTGTTCTACCTCAGCTTTTCGCCGGCTTGACGCCTCTACATAACCACGGCATTTGGACAATTCCTGCCCTACAAAACCACACGCTAGCTTCGCTTGATTAATCGCATCGTCGAGAAAATACACTCCTCGGAAGCAGCCAGCAGCATCTTTGCATTCCTGCGTTTGACAGGTTTTCTCAATTTGGTCCGCCAGCAAAGCATAGCACTGGGTAGGCTCATCCACCGTAGGTGCTAGAGAACAAAGCATGGGGGGCTGCGAGCTTTCTACAATTTTTACTTTGTCCGCAAATCGTTTGGCATAGCTTTGCCAATTTTCGAAGCGTTGGGCTTCAGAGGCACATTTTTGTTCTTTGTCCGCTGAATTCTGTTTAATGCAATTGCTCAGTTGTATACAGGTGTCAGATACCTTGCTAAACAATTTATTATGGGTATCACTCCACTTTTCATATTCCTCAGTGTCGCGAAATCCGACCCCAAATCGCTCTGCTTGTGTCGCTTCCCAACCGCGCTGAATATGCTCACGCGCTTGCTTCTCGTATTCTACAAAAGCTTGCTGTTTACACGATTCGCCGATTTCGGTCATATTGATAGTTGGTACCATGGCAGATGGCGTAACTTGCTCGGTTTGATCAGTGGCTTTTTCCACATTAGATTCAGGTACAGACTGCGATGCACTTATAGGCGCGCCTTGGTCAGTAGTTATCTCCGCCGGTGTATTTTCTTCAACAGCAGGGGTGGGCTGTGAAGCACAGGAAGTCAGGATTGAGGTGGCAGCACAAGCAATCAACAGGAATAAAGAAATTCGCAATGCGATATTTTTCATCGATATCATTTAGTGCCCCCTCAAAATCGGCTTATTTGCATTAGTCATTGTTTTGACGTAAATCAACGTAAGCTTAATTTATTTCCCAAGTTCAGACAACGGGAGGAAAAATAATATAGAATATGTACAATCTCAAAGATAAGGTTGTATATCATTGAGAAGAAACGGCACCAACTGATTAAAAAATAAGCAGCCCATTAACATGTAGTTGACTAGGTGCGAACACATCCCGTATGGTTGGCACATTTTTACCAGGTAATGCACGAATTTCCTAATTTAATACGTTAGGAGCAGCTTCTTCAAGAAAAACAAACATTAATATAGGAGGGTCTATCTATGTTGAAATCCCAAAACGCTCTAGTGATCGCAGCTTGCGCTGGAATGATTTGGTTAAGTGGGTGTGCATCCACAGCAGAGCCAGATGCTGTAGCTAACGCTCAGGCTACTGCCGATGAAGCCAAATCCATCGCGCAAGAAGCAAAAACGATGGCGGCTGAAGCACGTGATATCGCTTTACGTGCGGAACAAAAAGCCGATCAAGCATTGGCTAGCTCAAATGACGCAAAATCCACCGCCGAGCAAGCTCTGAGCGAGGCACGAAGCGCAAACGAAAAAGCAGAAAGAATGTTTGACCGCGCTATTAGCAAATAAGATAGACCTTTATTCCCAATCGCTAGTAGCACACGCTGAAATCCCGGAACCAGTTGTTTTATGGCTGATTCCGGGATTTTGTGCTATTTGATGTTAGGAATTAGACATAAAAAAGAGTGCTTGCCGAAATAGCCTTCGAACTGAATGATCTTCCTAAAACGCGGGATCATTCATTCTCGCATTTTGCATGAGATTGGATGAATGTAATCCAAAACCAAATTTTATGAATTCCGCTGTGGCATCTCTGAGGTTCACACTACTGAACAATCCCAGATCAACACACGTTTGAAATGGGTGGCAATTGCTGTTGAATACGGGCAAAGCCATTTCTTCAAAACGCATGGCCAATGGTTGCTGAGTCGTGCCACTGCCGCTACTTTCAACGCGCAATATCCAATGAGTATCGCTACGATTCTTGGCCAGATCCGCCACTGGAACCGGCACTCCGGACAGCTGGGAGGCAACATTAAACACCCGTTTCCAGGTTTCGTGTGTTAAATCATTGCCAGCGAATTCCTCTATTACCGCAACCGTGTTGGTGCGCAACTCCATCTCACCGTTTTTCACTTTTTTGAGTGGTGGATGAATCTCCACATACAGAACATTGTCTTTGCGCCCCACTTTCGTAGGTTCGTCAATGATTTTAACCGGCACGCCTCGAGGTACGCGGCGAATCAATTGCTCCACATCTTCCGGATACATGCGCATGCAACCGTGACTCACCCGCCGGCCGATAGTCAATGGCTTATTAGTACCATGTATTAAATATCCGGGTGCGTCCAACATTAAGGCATGATCGCCCAAAGGATTGTCTGGCCCCGGAGGCACAACCGCTGCAATCTCCCTTCCCTCGCGCTTAGCTTCATCCAACACCGACTGGGGTGCGGTCCAGATCGGGTTATCCATTTTTTCCACTACCTTAAAATTACCCAGCGGGGTTTCCCAATTATCCCGGCCTATGCCAATGGGAAAAGTGTAAACCAACGGGGTTTCGCCATCATTTGCCTCAGGAAAATAATACATGCGCATTTCTGCGATATTGACCACAATGCCAACCCACGGAACATTGGGCAAAACATATTGGCTGGGAATGACCACTTGAGCGCCTTCGCTGGGTAACCAAGGATCCACATTGGGATTGGCGGCGACCAATTCGTTGTAACCGATGTTATATAAGCGAGCGATGTCCACGAAAGTATCGGACGCAGAGAGGGTTGCATGCTGAAACCGACCGACAATGGTATCGCCATTCGTGGGTAATTGCAGTACCGTAGCCTGGGCATTAAAAATACTTGCCATAAAAACCCAAAAGATAACCACTATTATTTTATGGATATTCGTAAGATACAAGCGGTTTTGATATTGTGTTCCCAATGACGGCTCCGTAGCGGATATTCTGATTGATTTTCTTGCGTAATTAGAACGGCTTAGTAGAAAAATGTTCATCGATTTGAATTAAATATTAATAAATTATCCCACAGACTTAGCTAACTATGAAATTAATTGAGAAACTGCTAAATCCGGACTTTTATCCTCACCCTGTAGAGGAAATCCAACTCCTGGAAACGCACATCTCTTGGGTTATTCTAACCGGTAATTACGTTTATAAACTAAAAAAACCCGTCAATTTCGGGTTTTTGGATTTTAGCACGCTGTCAAAACGTAAACATTATTGTAGCGAAGAACTGCGGTTAAATAAGCGACTTGCACCACAAATCTACCTGCAAACGGTAAGCATAAATGGTACTGAAGACCATCCCCAACTCGATGGCCCCGGTCCTGCTATAGAATATGCGGTCAAAATGCGCCAATTTCGTCAACAAGACCAGTTCGATCGCTTGCTGACCAACCAGCAATTATATCGGCAGGATATTATTGAACTTGCCCAAATCATTGCTCAATTCCATCAATTCACTGAACAAACTGCCCTCACTTCAGCATTCGGCGATGCCGCTCATATCCATATACCTGTGACAGAAAATTTTTCACAAATCGATGCACTGCTTGAAAACGAAACAGACCACAGTCTGCTCAGCGATATTGCCAGTTGGAGTCAACGCGAATTCGAGCGTTTGCAATCCAATTTCGCCCAGCGCAAACAACTGGGATTTGTGCGGGAGTGTCATGGCGACATGCATTTACGCAATATCGCAAAATTTCACGACGCTATTGTCATATTCGACTGTATTGAATTTAACGACAATTTACGCTGGATCGATGTGATTAGTGAAATCGCTTTCATTGAAATGGACTTGCATGACCGTGGCCGGCGGGATTTCGCAAACGTATTACTTAACACCTATCTGCAAAACACGGGGGATTATGCCGCGATGGTACTATTGCGGTTTTACCTTGTATATCGTGCAATGGTCCGGGCCAAAGTGGATTGCATCCGCGCTCACCAAGAAGATATTGATCCAGACGAGCAACGCCAAACGGTAAAAGAATTTCGCCACTACCTCAATTTAGCGCAACAATACACCAAACCGGCAGCGCCCTATCTGATCATCACCTGCGGTCTGTCCGGTTGCGGCAAAACTTATATTACGGATCAGCTCATGGATTATTTACCATTTATACGGCTCCGATCCGACGTGGAGCGCAAGCGCTTGTTCGGCTTGGCCTCGGCTGAGTCCAGTAAGTCGGCCGTGGGCCGCGGCATTTACACCGCCGAAGCCTCTCAGCGAACCTATGCAAAACTCGCGGATTTGTGTCGTACAGTATTAAACGCCGAGTGGAGCGTGCTGGTGGATGCGGCTTTTTTAAAGCAGGAGCAACGCCAACAGTTTCGAAATATCGCGGCTGAATTGCATGTGCCGTTTTTGATTTTACACTTCACCGCCCCCCAAGCAGTGTTGATTCAGCGGTTAGATCAACGCCAACGACAACGCAAAGACGCCTCGGAAGCAGACCGCCAGGTGCTCACCACGCAAATAAAACATCAACAACCACCGTCTTCCGACGAACAGGCACATACCACGGAGATTGACTCCAGTGGCACGATCGATTTCTCAGCTCTGGCGCAGGATATTCAGACGCGGCTGGGCACGGCTTAAGCTACTGAAATATCCGCTGACAAATACACATCTTGAATAGCGTTTAACAGCTTCACACCTTCTTGCATGGGTTTTTGAAACGCTTTGCGCCCGGAGATCAATCCCATGCCACCAGCGCGTTTGTTAATTACCGCTGTGCGTACGGCTTGATGCAAATCGTCTGCCCCTGAGGCGCCTCCGGAATTAATCATACCGACCCGCCCCATATAACAGTTCGCCACTTGGTAGCGCACTAAGTCTATGGGATTATCGGAGGTCAATTCCTCGTAGACTTTAGGATGGGTTTTGCCAAAATTAATAGCGGTAAAACCACCGTTATTTTGCGCTTGTTTTTGTTTGATAATATCCGCTTCAATAGTTGCCGCCAGATGGTTGGCTTGGCCGGTTAAGTCCGCCGAGGTGTGGTAGTCAACACCTTCATGTTTGAACGCCGAATTGCGCAAATACGCCCATAACACAGTGACCAGACCCATTTCATGTGCGTAGGAAAACGCCTCACTAATTTCTTGAATTTGGCGGCGCGATTCCGCAGATCCGTAATACACAGTCGCACCTATTGCCACCGCTCCTAAATTGAAAGCTTGCTCAACACTGGCGAACAGGGTTTGGTCGTATTGAGTTGGGTAGGTCAGTAACTCATTGTGATTGAGTTTCACAATAAAGGGGATTTTATGGGCATACTTGCGCCCTATGGATCCCAACACTCCCAGGGTGGAAGCCACGCCATTGCAACCGCCTTCGATGGCGAGTTTTACGATATTCTCGGGATCGAAATAAATCGGATTCGGCGCAAATGATGCCCCACCGGAATGCTCGACCCCCTGGTCTACCGGCAAAAGAGATAGATATCCTGTGCCGGCAAGACGCCCGTGCGCAAACAAAGATTGCATATTGCGTAGCACAGCCACACTCCGATCGGTGGCCAGCAAGATCCGGTCGACGTAATCCGGTCCGGGCGCATGAATGCTTTCTTTGGGAATGCACTTACACTGATGGGTTAACAATTCATCCGCTTCATCACCTAGAATCTCCACAATGCTCGCCATGACTGATCTCCTTATATGGTCTTTAATACTGGTTGCCGATACGGGGAAAACCTAATAAATCCACTTGCTCGCCTAATCGAGGCACATGGGCTTGAATGCTGAACCGTTGCCGGATTTGACCGGCCAACGTATGCATAGCGTCCGGCTCGCCATGTACTAAGAACAGCGCGGGTTTCGGTTTAAAATTACCATACCAACGCAGTAAATCTTGCTGGTCACCATGTGCCGATAAACCACCGATAGTATGAATGCTTGCAGCGACTCGAATGGTCTCACCCCATAACCGGATACGGTGCGCACCGTTGACCAATTGCCTGCCAAGCGTACCTTCGGCTTGATAGCCGACAATAATGACATGACAGTTGTTCCGCCAAACATTATGTTTTAAGTGATGGCGTATGCGCCCTCCGTTACACATACCGCTACCGGCAATGATAATTGCACCGGAGTGAAACATATTTAGTTTCATTGACTGGTTCGCAGTACGTGTTAAAGATAAATTTGGTAGCAATGATTTGCGATTATTTTTCTCCCACATCCTACCCGCTTCGACGTCGTACAGTTCTTTGTGCCGCATATAGACTTCCGTAGCTTCAATCGCCATGGGGCTATCCAAGAATATTTGCCACTGATCCAAACGCCATGGTTGGTAGTATTTTGCAAACAAATACAGCAATTCCTGGCTACGACCGACAGCAAATGCTGGAATTAAAATATTTCCTTCGCTTTCGTATGCTGCACTGATGACCTCATTTAGCTCCCGTAAAGTGTCATCGAAGCTGCGATGCGCGCGGTCACCATAAGTGCTTTCCAACAGCACTATATCGGCATGCTCCAATAAAGTGGGATCGCGCAAGATGGGCGCATCCCATTTTCCCAGGTCTCCACTGAATACCAAACGCCGTTCCTGATTACCTTCAATAAGACGTAGCTCAACAATCGAAGCGCCAAGAATATGACCTGCATCGTGAAAACGTACATGCACCCCAGGCAATATTTTGTGCCATTCACCGTACGCCAAGCCTTTGAATTGGCGTTGGGCAATATGGGCATCATCCATGGTATACAGCGGTTCGATTTTTGCCAGGCCTTTACGTTGACGTTTTTTATTCTCCCATTCAGCGTTTTTTTCATTAAGATAAGCCGCATCTTTCAACATAATGCGGCACAAGTCGCGACTGGCATATTGCGTGTAAATAGGTCCACCGAAACCGGATTTGACCAACAAAGGAATCCGGCCGGAATGATCGATATGCGAATGGCTGAGAATGACGGCGTCAATCTGTTTTGGATCGAAAGCAAAGGGCTCGGCATTTCTGGCTTCATCTTTGGGGCTGCCCTGTATCAATCCGCAGTCCAACAAAACCTTGACACCGGCAACCTGCAGCAAATAACACGATCCGGTAACCTCACCAGCAGCTCCATAAAATATAAGTTTCATAGGAAAATCGTTTTTAATTGCTATAAATTATAATGTAAGCGACAAACAAATTAGTCTATGATTAACATACCTTTATGCAAAGGTCGCTTTCATTGACAAGGATCAATCTATATCTGAACCAATGTAGGAATAATTAGATTAAAAAGAAAAAACACTGTTAAAACACACACAGAATCCCAAGAGGACAGGAGATTGCCATGAGTGTAGGAGAGTTTTGCAACCGCGAAGTGGTCATCGCAGACAAAACCACATCTCTGGTAGAAATTGCCCAGTTAATGCGTCAACAACACGTGGGCTGTGTAGTTGTTACCGAATCCCAAGCGGAAAACAATATACCCCTAGGTATAATCACCGACCGAGACATCGTGCTTGAAATCGTCGCACCCCAATTGGATTTGGAATCGGTGGCCGTAGGTGATGTAATGAGTCGCGATTTATTGCTGGCTCGTGAAGTGGACGGATTATGGGAAACACTAAAACGCATGCGCAGTCGCGGCGTAAGACGCGTTCCGGTGATCAATGACGAGCGGGTATTAGTGGGCATATTAACAGTGGACGATATACTGGAAATACTGGCAAACGAATTTAGTGAGCTGGTCACACTCATGAATAAGGAACGCCGCAAAGAAGAAGCGGTCAGAGCCCAACCCTAGTTTTAAAATAGATATTAATAAACCATTAATGGCGGTATAAGCCATTTGATCAACGACAAGTAAACGATAACTATCGAAAACAAAAAAGGAGCACTCTATGGCGATAACGTGGGTAGTGGTTGCCGAAAGTAGCCGCGCAAGAATTTTCTCCCTGGAAACAGTCAAAGGCCCTATGGACGAGATTCTCACGCTGGATCATCCCGATAGCCGCGCTCACGAACAAGAACTTACCAGCGACTTGCCCGGTCGCGCTTTTGACAGCGGCGGCCAAGGACGCCATGCCCTGGGTACATCGGTCGAACCGAAACAGCAGGAAACTATCGCATTTGCCAAACAAATAGCGGATCACCTGGATGCGCATCGCAAGAGCGGCGACTACGACAAGCTGATCATCTTCGCCGCTCCGGCGTTTTTAGGATTATTGAGGGATCGCATGAACGACCAAACCAATAAACTTGTCGTGCATGAAAGCAATAAAAATCTGGTTCAGATAAGCGTGGATAAAATTCGCGAACATCTGCCGTTTCCTTTGCCAAGATTACCAGAGTGACTTATTTCGCAATGCGTTTATTAGAATAACGGCACATTCGAGGAGATCACCATGGGCAAACCGACCGAAGAAGAGTTAAAACTAGCTTTAGAAGAGGTCTCCCGTATGCGGGAACAAGGGGAGGATCCTCACTTTGTAGCCAAGTCTTTGCTCAATATCTATTATCGTTTCAAACTGTTGGAGAAAGTACTCCAAGCTGCCGAACGTTACTTGCATTCAGGCCAAGCGGTACATGAGCACACTTTATTGGTAAGGGCAATTAACGATTATCACGCAAAAGAAAAACGATCCGCCGGAGAAGATGACGATACTATCTGACGTGCGTGCAAAACCCTCAACACAACCTGCAGTTTTATGTTTACAAACAGACACTTAGCCACCTTCGTAAGCCTAAATACTACAAAAATCGTTGCGCATTACTTAGATACAGGAACATGAATTTATGGCATAGTGTTTTGGTCTGAAAACCTTCCTTGATTGTTTGGGCAGTAGTTGCGTAAACAGTACACGAAACAACAGGAAACAGGAGGGTATTAGTACAGCAGGGGATCGGGGGCGGCACAAAAAATTGAAATAAACGTGGGATTGGAGAGGCGCACACTTTTCCAATACAGCATTCCCGAAAAAACAATCGTCCTAGTGTTCGCCCGCCGAATTATCTCGATTCGAGAAATGTGTTCAACTGAAGTATCAGATTATAACACTGTGTGGTGGCGGTTATGACAATTCCTAGACTGCATCACGTCCACAACAACCATCTTCAAGCTATCTTGCCTAAGCGGATTCCCTCCATAGCATGCGCAGGCATGATTCTATTGTTTGGCATAATTAATCCCACAAGTCACAGCGCTCCAGTCTCTGGTGACTATATGATGTTTCAACTTGCCGATAAATATAACGATAAAAAAGCCCAATATATTGTTGGTCGTAAATATTACATGGGTACCGGTGTCTCTAGAAATTTTGAAGAAGCGATAAATTATTTATCCCGCTCAGCAAACCAAGGTTACGACAAAGCGCAATACTTGTTGGGCAAAATGAACTTATATGGCGATGGCATTCCGACAAATTATCTAACGGCTTATGAGATGTTGAACGCCGCCGCCGAGCAAGGAAACAGCGAGGCTCGGTTCGAATTAGCCAATTTTTTATTTCACGACAAATATGGCCGTAAGGATACTCAGCGCGCCATTACATTATACGAACAAGCCGCAGAAGACCGGAACTTCGGCGCCCAATTCATGGTAGGTGTTATTTATTACGAAGGACGTTCCACCACTGAGGACAAAACCAAAGGCGAAAAATGGTTGCAACTAGCGGCTGACAACGGTGACAAACAGGCCAAAGAATATCTAGCTGCGATAAAACAAAAATCTCCGCTAAGCCCTGCTGTTACAGCAAGCAAATCTTCAAGCTCTAGCGACAAAACTTCCAACGCTGCAGCTAAGCGTGATAAAAAATCAACAAACGATTCTCGCGAGTTTGCGGTGATACTTGATAAGGCGAAATCCGGTGATGTTGACGCTCAATATAAAGCCGGTATAGCGTTTCTCAATGGCGAAAAAAGCGAAAAAAACGCTTTATTGTCTGTTTATTGGATACGCAAAGCCGCTGAACAAGATCACGCCGGCGCTCAACATAAACTAGGCACTTTCTACCGGGACGGCATTGGCGTAGCCAAAAGTGAAAGCGAGGCTATTAAATGGTTCCGATTGGCCGCCAGTTGGGGAATCAGCAACGCGCAAAGAGACTTGGAATCGTTACTCCGCAAGCAACTGATCCAAAGTGAAAATGGATTTAGCAGCAATCAAGAGTTGTCAAAACCCGAACATCAATATTTGTTGGGAATGATGTACATCAACGGCAGCGGTGTGGAAAAAGACCCTTCCACAGCAGTGCAATGGTTTCTTAAAGCCGCGCAACAAAACCACTACGAAGCGCAATATCAATTAGGGCAAATGTACAAAGCCGGCTTGGGTGTGAAAGCAAATCCGGAACAGGCCAAAACATGGTTAAGCAAGGCGGCTAGTGGGGGGCTGGAAAAAGCCAGTGAATCACTCAAAACCATGATGAAAGCCGAGCAACAACGCCTCCTCGACAATGACATCAATGCACTTACCAATTCGCCGGTATATGCCTTTATGCAGAAAGCCCAAAAAGGCGATATTGAATCGCAATATCAATTAGGCATGTTGTATCTCACCGGAGACCAGGTCAACAAGGACTCGAAAAAAGCCCTCAGCTATCTCCAATTAGCGGCCGAAGACGATCATACCAAAGCCCAACTGCAATTAGCCGACCTGTATCTCAACGGACTGGAAGTTGAAAAAGATTATTTTGCGGCGGCCAAATGGTTTAAAAAAGCGGCTGAACAGGGTAATCCAGAAGCTCAGTACAGTCTCGGCAACTTGTACCGCAAAGGACTCGGTGTGCATAAAAACAATTCCAAGGCGGTGCATTGGTATAAACTGGCCGCAAATCAAGGCCATATTAAAGCAAAAAATCGTTTGGGCAGTTGTCGTATATGCTGAGCTGAGCGATTTCCACCTATGGGTGTTACCCCATATAAGCGGGGTTGGTTCAATTTGGTTTTCCAACCGACGGCGTAAACTGCACTTTCACTTCCTCGACATACTCTTTGTCAAACACCAAATCAACAATTAGCCCTTGGGCTTGTTGTTCGGCTTTGACTTGTTTCAAGTCGGGTAAAAACACCGCCAAATACGCACACATCGCGGCTGCTTTCTGTTCGTCATTGGTTTGTATAGCCTGAATTAAATTCAAGGCAACAAATTGCGCGCGTTGCTGCAAATCCGGCTGTTTGATGGATTGGTTGTTAATGACAACGCCCTGCTGTAACTCTCTATCCATTTTATCGAGAAATTTCCGCTGCGATTCCAGCAAGGGCTTGCGGCGGTCATACTGTAACTGCGACTCGTCGTTTAACAAGATTACCAGTTGATGTGACACTGAACTCTCCCGGGTATTGGTAAAATTCCATTATAATGTTTTATTTCGCAGTTTACTGCCTTGTGTCACGTGTCATGCCTAATCTATTTAAATCTTTCTGCGTTGTCATACTGCTATTGGTTGTTTTGTCATTAAGCGAAGCTGCCGAAACGCCACAGCGCGATGCCGCGAAATCGCCACAACCGCCTGACCATGCAAGTAAATCTGCACAGCCGGTGCTGATACTGGAGTTACCGGTTATCGACTCCCCTTTCAATTGGAGCGACGGGTACACTGCGCCCAGCATGCAACAGTCTTTGCATATCACTAAAAATCTTTATCAATACAGCCATTATAAATTTTCGCAATGGTTTGAATCAAAGCCGGGAACCCGCCTACTTTCCACCATAGCATTTGACATCGTATCGCTATGGTTGCCGTTTGGTGCTACTTGGTTACACGAAGAGTGGCATCGCGCCGTTCTCAGTAACCGGGGTATTGACAGTTACAATGAAGTCTATGATTTTCCGTTATTCGCCGAAACCATTGCCGTAAAACACGTAAAAGATGAAGACCTAATCCGATTAAAACACGATTTTCCCGCCGATATCGTACGTTTGCACGCCGCCGGCATCGAAGCCCAGTACGAACTTAATTTCGCGCTGGAAAAAGACCGGTTTTATCTGCGGCCGCCTACTTGGGACGGTATGATTTTGTGGGTAAACTATGTTAATGCCATCAGCTATATGTATGCCTGCGCCTCCAACCAATCCAATACCATTACCGATAAAATTCTACAAAACGAAGATGATGATGTTTCACAGCGGGACTTCACCGGACTGGATTGCAATGCCTGGGTTTACGATTTATTCCGGCCCGATGAACTTTATGAGCAACGTGGTTTGCATCCCTCTGGTGTGGGCATTAATCGCTATATTAAATACGACGATTTAACCGACGAAGAAAAAGACTATCTCAACCGCAATTACAAACTCTCTTATGTAAACTTGATTGATCCAATTCTCTTTGGATTTGAGTCGTTCACTGCCACCCACCCCTTCAACCAACAAGCCTTTCGCTGGAACGCAACTTTACGCCATCATTTAACCTCATTCGGCTACAGTATTGACGCGAATTTTTTCTATCAACAGCAATCAGTGAATGCTATGGCAATCGTTCATAATTATTTTAATAAGAGTCATTTTTTTCCCGGTTTGGAACTGGCGTTGCTGCGTTTTCCCATATCCTTGTTTGACACTCGATTGCCGTTCTCGGTACGAGCTTCCCTGTGGTTGCAACCCAAAGAACAACAATTTTTAACAGATGAGTCCGAACTCGGCGGCATCGCCACCGTTAAATTTCACTTGCCGGCGCGACAAACATGGGAAACCTTTGTAGAAATGGAAGCGAAAACACAAGGCTGGGTTGCGGGCAACGTGTATCTAGGGAGAAACCTAAGTGTGCGCCTAGGGGTAGCCGCCAAAATTTTTTAGTCCCCACGACGGCTCAGTTCAACGGCTCGGGATAAATGTGCTTGCCAATGAAGTTGATATCCCGGAACAATCGATTCTGATCGCTTAATAAGCCATTAATTTCTTTATAAATGCAATGAACGGTAGTCTTATCCATGATTCTCAGCATGGATTCATACTGATCGCGGAAACCAATCTTGGTGAAATCGGCCGATCCTAAATATGCAATTTGGTCGTCAATAATATAGATTTTTGAATTTACAAATGTTTGATTCCTGGTTTGAGGATCCACATTGGGTGACGCCATAACGTAAAACGGCAGGTTAGATTGGTAGCTGTAGGAATATACTTTTAACTTATTGAGTAACTTGATGATTACCAGCCCGATGGGAAACGCCAACAAACCCCAGAACAATTGGTGATTATTCAAATAAACCCCTGTGCTGGCGGACACCACGCTGGAAAACAACGTCAAATACATTAACACCAACCCGATTAGGCGATAGCGCCTGGTTTGCTCGTTGGTTACTTTTGCTTGAGTAATCAGTTTCTTATAGATGGTTTTCGATCCGGTGTTACCTTCGAAATCGGTGCTGGTGATAAGTGTGACATGTACGCCCTCGGTGTGCTTTTTTAAGAGTAAATCTATGTGATCTTCCGATACGTAGGGTGAAACAACCAAGACGTTGTGACTCGCTTTAGCCATGTCATTGTAAATTCCAGCGCCTGCGTTGGTGCCCATGTACAAATAGGCATCGTTAATCGCCAGGTTCAACATAACTCCCCCATTGTGCGTATAATTATTTGTTTTTTAAGTAGTTCTTACCACTAACCTGATCCGAGTACTCAGTATTTTTTGACCGCTCAATAGTATCGATTGAAGTGAAAATTGTCTGTGAAATATTACCAAACGCCTATTTTTCTGAGTCGTTTCGAAACAGCATTTATCCGGCGAAATACTCAATTTTTGCCCATGCTTACCGATAGATATTTTTAACGTATATTTAAAATAGATTGACGACTATGGAAAATTTATCGCCTAATGATTCCGACTCGAAACCGGTTGTTTTAGTTATAGACGACTCAAAACTCGTGAGGGTTTCCATCAAACGGGTTCTGAAAAAAGAATTCACTATTCTGGAGGCCGTGGACGGTGAAGACGGATGGGACAAACTGCTTACCAACCAGGCTATACAGGTAGTGATCACCGATGCAGGCATGCCCCGTTTGGATGGATTCGAACTGATCGAACGTATTCGCAATTACGACGACAATCGCCTAAAAACCATTCCCATCATGATGGTCACCGGTGCGGAGAAAGCACAAACCGATCTACGGGAAAAAGCCTTGTCGTTGGGCGCCACTGACTTCATCACCAAACCGTTTGACGAAGTGCAAATGCTGGCGCGGGCCCGCACCCACGCCAAGCTGGATACCACTCAAAGGACCCTGGAAAAAACCACCCACGAGTTGGAAGAAAGCTCGGCTATCGATCCGCTCACCAAAATCAGCAATCGCCGTCACTTCCTCCAACAAAGCACTCAAGCTCTGGCGTTCGCGATCCGCCACAAACAAGCGTTGTCGTTTATTGGCGTCGGAGTGGATAACTTTGAAGGAATAAAAAACCAGTACGGTGACGAAACCAGTCAGCGTGTACAAATCTGGTTAACCAAGTTACTACAGCCCATTTTGCGCAAAGAGGACACCATCGCCCGCATCAACCATGGCATGTTCGCAGTGATCGCGCCCACGGCCACTCGAATGGACGCCGCTGTGCTGGCCGAACGTATGCGGAAAATGGCGCAAGCCAAACCATTCACGGAAACCGTGATCGCATTGCCGGTCACCCTCAGCCTAGGCATTGTCTGCTTGGGCAGCACCGACATGAGCACGGCGCCGGAAGGGTACTTGAATAGTGTTTTACAACTGGTCAGCCAGGCCCAGAAAAAAGGCGGCAACCGCACCCTCGCGGCCGCGGCAAAACAAGCCGCACCGGAGGTCACTCAAAAACCGCGGCCTAGCATCGATACAGCGTTGGAACTGCTGGCGCAAAATAATATCGAGTCCATCAAACCGTTTCTCAACGATTTGGCCCGGCAGATAATACCGTTGCTGGAAGTCTGCAATACCACCTATCAATGGCAATCCGATGAGCACATTAGTGCCTTAAAACAAAAGCTAGGCGCCAAGTAACGCTTTCTCGACTAGTAAATATTCGCCACGAAGACCACGATAAATATACTTAATTTTTCGTACGCTTTGTGGTCAAATGTTTTTTGCCTACTACAACATTAATATAAGAAATTAGCCTAGCGCTTGTTTGCCATGGGATAGACTTTATCGGTATCAGACTTGGAATCCACACTGATGTGTTTAGGCTTGGCGATGTAATAACCTTGTACGTAGTCCACACCGGATTCTTTTAACAACTTCAACATCTCTACGTTTTCCACAAATTCCGCGACGGTGGACTTGCCCACTGAATGGGCGATTTGCACAATGGAGTTTATGATCGCGCGGTCAACGGTGTCATGTAGCATGCCTTGTATAAACACACCGTCAATTTTGATTTCATCCACAGACAGAAATTTCAAATGGGAAAACGAGCAAAATCCGCTGCCAAAGTCATCTAACGCGAAACGATAACCCAGTTTATGCAACGTCTTAATAAAGCGGTTGGCCGAATCCAAATTAGAAATGGCCGAGGTTTCCGTGATTTCAAAAATCAAACTGGCTGGATCAACAGCGCATTCCTGGCGTACGCTATCGATATACTCGGCCAGGTTTTCGTCCTCCAGCGTTTGTCCTGAGATATTAATGGAGAACACCACATTTTTTCCCGCGGCATTAAACTCAGCCAAAGTACTGATGGCTTCTTTTATTACCCAACGATCTATCTGCGGCATCATATTGAACCGTTCAGCGGTTGGCATGAACGCATCCGGATAAACCAACTGCCCCCTGGAATCCGGTAACCGTAACAATACCTCATAAATGAGAGGCTTGCTCCGCGGGGCATCGCAGTATTGTTCCCATAACAATTCGTCTTGATCCGGTAACGTCATGTCATCGAGGTCAGCCAAGGGCAGTATGGGCTGGAAATGCAACTCAAAGGCGTTTTTACGCAGCGCATCATGCAAGCGTGCCGACCATCCCAGTTCTATGTCCATAGTGGCGCGTTCATCGTTGCCGCTTTCGAATATATGGGTACTATTGCGCCCTTTGCCTTTGGCAATATAACAGGCGATATCGGCGTTGGCCAACACTTCACCGGCTGATGACGACTCACGATTAATGCTCGCCACACCTATGCTAGCACTGACCTTATAGGTTTTTGCGCCATAGTTAAACCGGTAGTTTTCCAGCGCCGCCCTGAACTTGTCTGCGGCAGAAAACGCTGATTCCGGTTTTACATTGCGCAAAATAATGGCAAATTCATCGCCACCGATACGGGCTAAAGTATCCGCCCCCCGTAACCGGCTCTGCAATTTTTTACCTACCGCCATCAAAAACTTATCACCGACGTCATGGCCGGCGGTATCGTTGACGAATTTAAACCGGTCCAGATCCACATACAACAATGCGCTGTATTCCTCGCTGCGTTGCAAGCGTTTGACTTCTTGGGTGAGTTGAGCCTCGAAATAGCTGCGATTAGGCAATTTAGTAAGCGGATCATGCGTCGCTTGCCATTTGAGCTCCTCCAATAGCAGGCGCCGTTCGCTGACATCACGAAAAGCCACAACAGAGCCCTGCAGATTGGAATCCAACGTTAACGGGTAGACAGTACATTCCACTGGAATAAATTTGCCGTCTTTATGGATAAAATTCGTGGCCCAGGCGCGAAACTGATCACCGTCCTGATAAGCTTTCTGTAATAAACACTGATCCGGCGGATTTACAGTGCCGTCTTCATAACGACTGTGCAGCAAGTCATGGGCCGACATGCCAATGATTTTATCGTCTTTGGAATATCCCAGAATTTCTTTGGCCGCCGGATTCATGAAAGTAATGGTGCCTTCACAGTCCACGCCGTATACGCCGTCACCTACGGAAGTCAATATGCCTTCCAAATGTTTGTGATCATTGCGCAGGCTGCGCACCGCGCGTAGTGAACGACTCATGGCATCAATTCTGGCCAAGAACAATTCGTCGGGTTCGTTTTTAAACATACACTCCGTTGCACCGGCCGCCAGCGAACTAATGATCGCTTTGTCTGAATAAGTGCCTGTAATTATGGCAGTGGCGATCGACGCCGTACGTTCATCATCGTGTAACAGTTGGCACAATGTGTCTCCATTGGCCTCAGGCATATAATAATCGCTAATGACTATGTCATAGCTGTTAGCGACAGATTTTTCGAACGCCTCTTCCACACACGATGCTGTATCGGTTTCATAACCATGCTGTGAGAGCAAGCGGCGATATTTGGTACGCACCGTGGGAGAATCATCCACAAATAAAACTTTGACAGAAGTAAGTTCGGGCGCCAGCAAACCATCGCTGTCGATACCATGCTCGGTGAAGCAATACGTCTGTATTAAAGAACCTAGCGTATCGACGACTTCATTGTGATTTTCCCACAACACCAAGGCGGTATTACTGCGTTTGGTAATCCAGGCGTGTTTATTCGAATCGGCGCCATGTGTTAACACCACCACCCCCAGGTTGGCGTATTCGTGCTCGGTTAAAGTGGCGAACAACTCGTCGGCAGCTTCATTGGTTTTCGCGGGCCAACCCAGAACCACACCAGCATACGCATACTTGTTGGCCATAATATTGGCCAGGGCCTGACCGTAACTGGACAGTTCTATGATTTCGTATTCTTTCCGGTCTAGCAGCTTTTTCACCGCGTGGCGCAGCGTGGCGGATTGTTCAATCAACAGTAGACGTTTTAACACAAACTTTCCTATAGGGCTCAATGAGTTATATACGGGGTCGGCATATTACCAGCCGTTCGTAACTATATCGGCCGAACTGCGAAAAAGGTTAAAAATAGTTGCTGATTAGCAACCAAATAGAAGCGCTGATGGTAATTGAAGGTAAGGTTTAAAAAGTTATTGAATTCGCCATACTTCGTAACGTTTTTCGATCTGGCGGAAGAACAGTCTTTCAAACAGCCAAGAGACACCGCCGATTAAGGCTATGCCCAACAGGACTTGGCGAGAGTTACCGATTTCCCCCCCCATGGAAACCATCCAACCTAGCCCTTGAGTAGCACCGATCATTTCTGCGGCTACCAAGGCACGCCAGGCCTGGCTAAATCCAATTCTTAGTGCCGCCGTAATAAAAGGCAAACTGGCAGGCAAATACACATAAATAAACAACTGCAATCTTTTTGCCCCTAAAGCGCGGGCCGCGCGCACTTCGCTGCCTTGTATGGTTAGCACACCCTCCATGATCGTTAATATCATGGGATTCACTGCCGAGATAAAAATTACAACAATAATGGTGGTATAGCCGATCCCAAAAATAATCAACATCAGAGGTGCCCAAGCGATAGGCGGGATGGCCATAAACAGGCCATTGAGCGGCACAATGTACTCGCGGAACCCTTTGTAGAATCCCGCGAGAAAACCACAAATGATCGACACTACAATGGCGGAACCAAAACCGCCCACTTCTTCCGTAAAACTTGCCCACAAATGTGGTAATAGTTCGCCGTTTACTATCCATAAATAGCCTTCTTCTGCGACGTCCCAAACCTGCGGTAATATGTAGGAAGGAAATTGTGTCGCAATGGCCATCCAAGCTACCAGTAACGACGGTATGGACAACCACGACCAGGAAAACTTCGGCAACTTAATGGTTGGTTTTGCCTTTTTTGGTACCGCGTATCTTCCAATTACACTCACAACAAATACCTTCCCCTTTTAACAATTGCCATCTTTTGTGTGTATTCGATGAACCACTTATGCTACCCACTTTTCTAGTGGGCTTAATTTCCTAAAGCCACCTCATTGACAAAACTCTTATCCACTAGCTCAGTTGCCTTGAGAGGCTTATTGATATACCCCAGCGATAATGAATAATCCATTAAGTTCTGGATAAAGCTCATGTCTTTTTCCGTTAAATCCCACTCCCACCCCAAACGTTTTCTGGCTTGAGCCACAACTTGGCGACCACTGATAATCTCACCGGATTTTTCGTTCTTAACATCTTCCAGTTTGAACGCTGCAGCTATTATGTCGTTTCCTGCATCGGGACTTGAGTTAAGAAACTCTACGGCTTTCTTATGTGCCGCTAGTACTTTTTTGATGGCAGAGCGTTTGTTTTTAAGGGCATCGGGCATAGCCATAACTACATACCAAGGGTATTTTGGTACCGCTTGGTTCATATCGAATATCACTTTGCTTTCACCGCGCAGTTCAAATTGACTGGTGAACGGTTCCCAGATAAACGCCCCGTCCACCACTTTTGACTCTACTGACGGTCCCATATTTCCGGAGGGCATGGGAACGATACTCACGTCTTTATCCGGTTCCATATGGGCTGCTTCATTTAATACATAACCTCTTAACAACACATCCATGCCACTACCCTTTTTGACACCGGCCATTTTTTTACCTTTTAAGCCTTGCAAGTCTTCGATTCCGGAATCTCTGCGCACCAATACCGCTGCTTGGCCATAGTTGACCTTTGCCAGTATGCGGCTGTCCAATCCGCGCGAAAACCAATGATAGACCGGCGGCGAGCCGATATACGCCATATCGAGTTCGCCTGCTGCCAACGCTTGATGCACAATTGGCCCGCTGGTGAATGAACGAATTTCTGCATCCAATCCCATCTCTTCGAAATAACCTTTCTCTTGTGCGATTATGACCGGCGCGTTGGCCATAGCGTAAACCCAACCTATGCGGATTTTTTCTTTTTCGGCGTAGGCGTTAGTACTGAGTGTGATAACTATCAGAGATAACAATATCGTTCTAAACTTTCTCACAGTGCAGCCTCCTGTAAAAGTCGTGAGTTTGGTCCATTAAAAAAATTGTCGTCTGTATCTTCGTTGGTTGTATTTGCAACCACGGAGATATCGGCAATCAATTCTTTTTTGTATTGCCAAAATAATTCGGAGGTCCGAGTGGTCGGTCCACTGCGAGGTCTAGTCAGTTCGTTGCGAAGATCTCTGAAGATGCCGTTAGGCGGGCGATGCAGTACAACGATGCGATCAGATAAATAGACCGCCTCGTCAATATCGTGGGTAATGAACACTACCGTTTGCCCCAACTCATCCCATAAACGCAACAATTCATCGTTCATGCTTTCGCGGGTAATCGCATCTAAAGCGCCGAATGGCTCGTCCATGAGCAACAGGCGGGGCTCCATAACTAATGCGCGTGCCAATGACACCCGTTGTTGCATACCACCGGAAAGATGGCGAGGCAGGTAATCCTCGAAACCGGCCAATCCTACCAATCGTAAATATTGCGTGGCTTTCTCCCGCCTTTCAGCCTGTGATAGTTTGCCTTCCATACGCAGGCCGAATTCCACATTCTCTATAGTGGATAGCCAGGGAAAAAGTGTCGCATGTTGGAATACGTAGCCGAAATGCGGATCTTCGGGCGCAATAGGCTCTCCCCTAAGCTTGATACTGCCTTGTCCTGGAGACAAAAATCCCGACAATAGATTGAGTAATGTGGTCTTGCCGCAACCGGATGGCCCAATAATCGACAAAAACTCACCAGGCTGAACATCAATGGTCAAACCATCGAATATCGGTCCTGCGCCATAATCAAAATGAACATTATTGATGAGAAGATTGTCGCCGCCTACCCGTTCGATTTCAGACACATCCCACTCCCGTCAGTGCTAGTCCTCAAGGAGGGTATACTCTTCGCTTAAAGCGACAGTGTCTGTCGGCCAGACGACACTTAACATCAATTCATTTTGTTCATGCTGTATTTTTAATAACGTGTATATTTGGCGATGCCGGGTAGGATAATTTGCCGGTAATACTCTCAATCCAAGTGATATCTTGCAAATAGATAGAACGCTGTTTCATGGTTAACACACCTTTTTTACGCAACATGCTTAACACCGTAGTGACTGTTTGCCGCGTAGTACCTATCATGTCAGCCATCTCCTGGTGCGTTAACGCAATATCCAGAACAATATCACTATCTAAAAGTTTGCCATAGCGGCTGCATAACCTACTCAACAGCTTGACCACCCTGGATGTAACATCATCAGAAGCGATATTCAGCAAAACATCACTTAATTCTCTCAGCCGGTACGCCAGCAATTCGATAACATAGATCGCCAAATGAGTGTGTTGCTTTAGATAACGTTCAAAATCTGCTTTTTTAATGGCAAGGACTTCAACTTGACCACACGCCTGAGCGTTAACTTCCCGGCCGCTGCGTTGAAAAACCTCCGACAGGCCGAATAATTCCCCGGGAAAACAAAACCACAGAATGACTTCTTTACCTTCTTTGGATAGTTCAAAGACTTTAACTCTGCCTTCCTGCAGCACAAAAACCTCGTCACTGGATGCACCCACATGAAACACCAGTTCGCCGCGGTGGTAATAACGATGGCTACCAAGATGATACAACGCTTGACGGTCTTGAAAATCTAAATGGGAAATGAAATCGGTGGGGTGAGTATACCAGCAGCCTTCCATGATACCTCCTTGTTTATTGTGAGAGTAATCAGGTCTGTGGTAAACCTGAGGGGCTCTATTCGTTTAACCTGTCGGCTGGCTGACTGACCAAATTGTTGAATCCGTGTTGAGATATTAAGTTATCAACAAACAAACAGGTTTTTGTATTCATTGGAAACGGTAACTTTTGAGAATTACGCAATACCATACTTACCAAGCAGCATTGATACAAAAATGAAACAGTAATGACTATACAACTAATAATTACAAAATCAATAGTTTTCTTTACTTATTCAGAAAAAATCAAGATAAGTAACTACTGATTTATTGATTTAGATTGAGTCAACGGACTTTTATGCCAGGCCTTTCCACATCGTGCATTGACAGGAGTAACAGTATGAAAACCTTAACCGATGAGCAGTTAAAACAAAAACTGGGAGAATACGTAGCGCCACAAGGATTGTACCAAAAAACAAAAGCAATGCCGTTTCTGGGTAAAGTCACTTGTAATGTGGAAGAACTGGTGGCGGGATCTTGGCATGAAATTGTTTTAGATTATGAAGTGGGTGCTTCGGGTATAGCCGATGGGGCATGGATAAAAGCAACGTTTAAGTTTTATTCGGATTGGGGGTTGTTTCAAACCAGTGATCCTAAAGCGGCCAACTATGTCACCGCCGAGTACCACGCCGGAGATTTGGCGCCCGGCCAATCTCCGGCGACAGCGCAATCACTAAAAGTGCGCTTTGATCAAAAAGGCCACGAGAGGCCATTCCAAAAAGCCGTTATTGTGGATGTGGTGGATGGCTTCATTAAGCCCGGCGATCATATCGTTATCCGCTTAGGTGATCGCCGAGCCGGGGGCCCAGGCACCCGAGTACAAACGTTTGTGGAAAAAAACTTTAAATTCCGTTGTTATATCGATCCACTGGGCACTTCGCGATTTGCCGCCATTCCAGGGGATATCAATCTGGACATTGTCGCCGGACCGACGGCGCAATTGGCCTT
>Ga0209536_100002304_pt1 | contig 31010 bp, 28 predicted proteins | sample DeeMarSeWOR28_12_FD_187461 | JGI IMG/M metagenome (GOLD analysis project Ga0209536, IMG submission 187461) | Marine sediment microbial communities from White Oak River estuary, North Carolina - WOR-2-8_12 (SPAdes) (version 2) | ecosystem: Environmental > Aquatic > Marine > Intertidal zone >... | reverse complement strand
TTGCTGGGGAATTGTTTTTTAGCAATTATAAAGATAAAGCGGTAGTTGGAAAGTCCAAGTATTTGTCGAGGCTAGGTGGCGCATTGATACAAACTGGGCTGTGGTCAGCATTTCAATTGTGGGGTTTTTCGCTAATGATCCTTGGTCCTTGGAGTATAGGAGGGGAGTGGGGTAACATTTTTGAGCATTACTTGGTTTTTCCATTCAATTTCATGTTAGCTGCTTTTTCAATATTCACTCCGGATATTGTGAATATAGCTAAATCGACTCTTTCAAAGGCTTATCATAAGCCTATAGAATGAGATTACAAAAGTTAATATTATCTTGTCAGTTATGGATCCGTGGTATGTCATTTCATGTTCGCAGAAAGGATCGAGAAATTACTGATTCTAATGAGCTAAAAAGAGTTTTACAATCCACTAAATTCGTAACCATAGCATTATGCATGAAGAATGAACCATATCTTGTTTCACTAAGCCATGGTTATGACGAAACAGGTAATTGTCTATACTTTCACTGTGCAGATGAGGGAAAAAAGCTTGTGTATCTTAACGCAAATAGCAAAGTATGGGGACAGGCAGTCCTGGATTATAGTGTAATAGACGAGTGCGATTACGCTTATACAAGCGTTCATTTCAAGGGCACTGCATCCATAGTTGATGATTTAAAAGAAAAACAGCATGCTATGAATGTTATGGTTCGACAGCTTTCTGCCCATCCCGATGAGAAACTGGCTAAAATAATGCCTGATAAACTCGCAAGAACAAATATTGTTAGAATCGACATAAGCTACATAACAGGTAAAAAACATCAATATCCAGAAGAAAGAAGCGAGAATGTGTAATTGTTGTTCAAGGAAATTTGTGGGTAGTCTCCAATTTGGTGATAATCTTTCAAAGTTTTGTTTATTAACGATTTTCACTATATGATATTGAGGTTAATTATTTGCTTTCCGCATGTGTATTAATAAGAACTGCGCATGGTAGATTTGAAGATGTTGTTGAGTTTTTGGGAAAAATTAGTGGGGTTAAACGTATATTTCCAACGCTTGGAAGATATGATGTTGTTGTAGATCTGGAAGCTATAGACCTTAGGGCATTAGACGCTACAGTTCTGAGGATGGGAAAATTCGCTGGCGTTGTCTTCACCGAAACCTTATTGGAGATAAGAAGCAGAGGTGAAGAATGATGCTAAATGCTGCCATACTGCTAAAAGTTGTGCCAATCAGAGCTCAAAATATTCTATCTACTATTAAAGAGATTGAAGCTGTAAGAAAAGCGTATTTCACTCATGGTAGGTTCGATATAGCTATTTTTGTTGAGGTATCAGATTACAAGGAGTTAAGAGCAGTTACAACCAAAATAAATTGTATCGAAGGGATAAGAAGCACAGAAACTTTGCCTGAAGCCTGATATAAAAACTATAAAATCAACAATGACTACAAACCTATCTCATTACATAATACTCTGCAAATAGCATTAAATACTCATAATTAACAATTCTTTTATATTCCCCATGCTATTCTATCTTTTTAATTATCACTTTATGGTTCGATAATTGATCAATTGGTTGACAAAATAGAATAATGCAAATTCATGGAGAAAAATATAATTGCCTTACAGTTTTATTTACGATTTTTCACGCATTTCACAGAACATGTTTTTTCAAATATTAGACACTGCGTGCAATTTGGGATTACATAGATTTGCTAGCCAAAACGCAAAGAAGCTAGTAAAACTTTTTAAAATTGATGAAGCCACAGGACTTAATCTTACAGACGCTATTGCTTTAGTTGAAGATATAATTGAAGTTCAAGTCACAAATAAGGTTCAACGGGAGAAGTTCGAAAAAGCCAAGCGCAAAGCATTACTTGTTCCCCATTGTGCGCGAGCTTTTATGGACAGAAGATGCATGGCTGACTTTGATCCAGAAATACCCACCTATAAATGCAGAAGCTGCAATTCTGATTGCATAGTCAATAAAGCTACAAGTTTAGCTAAGACAAAAGGATACGATGTCTTTGTGATTCCAGGAGGGTCATGTGCTGAAAGGATTTTGAGGGGGAATGCATATGAAGGAGTTGTTGGAGTTGCATGTGGGGATGAACTTGTAATGGCTTTTCGTCTGCTAAAGAAGATCGGCATACCAGGTCAAGGTGTTTTATTAAATAAGAATGGGTGTTCCAATACTAATATCAATCTGGATAGTCTAAGCAGGATATTGTAAGCTCAGAGACCCTCTCTTTAGCAAGAAATTGGCGGTTCTAATGAAATATATTTTTTTAGCATGCTTTATATGTAGACAAACATCACTACAAAACTTCAATAGGATATTAGAATAAATCTAATCTTAGTTTCAGTATGTATAAGTTTGATATATGATTCAGTCTATTCTGGTTGCGAATTATCAAGATAAGCTTAAATAATAAAAATTCGAATTATCCATCTCGCGCCTTTGGCTTTTGAGAGCCCAGGTAGTATAGTCAGGTCTAGTATAAGCGGCTGTCGCCCGCTAGACCCGGGTTCGAATCCCGGCCTGGGCGCCACTTTTCTCAAAATGGATAATATTTTCCCCCTTTCTTTAAAGAATCACCTACAAAACACCGCCAACTAGGTTTTTTACAATTTTAAGTATGAACTTTCTTGCCTGTCTGATAAGAACAATAGAGATTTTGCATTTTTCAAATGCAGAAAGCATATCAAACCCTTTCATCAATCATCAAAAACAGCCATGACCATTATCCCCAAAATTCACAATTCAAGCAAAACCAACAATTGGCTGCTTAAGTATATCAAACGAATTAACAGTTCAGTCGTAGAAGGAAACCAAATTAGTGCTCGAACTTCTCAACGTAGCTTATGCGTTGTATGCAAGGGCTCCCGTCGTCTCTGTGGAAAAACTCGTTGTCCAATATTGGTTAGAACCAACTACTACTTGAGCTGTGTTCCTTTAATGTCAACTGAAGATATTGCAGGTGTTTCTCCGACTAGCGTATTTATTGGAAGGATTGGTTACCCATACGTTTATGTTGGGCCTCTCGTGCCCCCTGTTCATGAAGATACAAGTATCTATGACCTCCCTGAACAATGGTTTGGAAAATCGATTGACGAAATCGTGGGTTTTCGTTCGCTTCTTATTCGAGGAAAACATCGAGTTCATGTCCAGAAGTTCAATGACGCAGGTAAAATAATGGAGCAAACACGTGATTTAGCACTTGCAGAAAGAAGTGTGGATGTTGAGTTAAACCTTAAGAAGAAACCCCGAGGTTCGATATTCATGGATGATAGCGTTCAACCTTTTGGGCCATCTGCACCTATAAGAGACTTACATGTAGATAACCCTCGTTTTGACCATAGAGTTGAAAATGCCTACTATGACACTGATTTGCTTGCATCGCAAGCTGTGCTTAACCTTTATGACAGAGGGGTCATGGTTACGAGAATTCAGAAAGCTTTCAGCGTAGGCGCTTTTGGCATAGAAAGAAATCGACGGTTAGTTCCAACACGCTGGAGCATAACAGCTGTGGATGACATAATCTCAAAAAGCTTGGCTGAAAAGGTGAAATCATTTCCTGAAATAAATGAGTACCGGGTATACGAGTCAATCTATATGGATAACATTTTTGAGATTTTAATGATTCCAGCGGTTTGGAGTTACGAATCCATGGAAGCCTGGTACCCTGGTACGGTTTGGAATCCGCATGGTAGGAATACTGCTATATTTTCAGATTACGAAGGCAACAAAGGGAGAACAACATACGCGCAGATAGGAGGTTGTTATTACTCAGCGCGTTTGGCTGTTTGTGAGAAACTCGTTAAAGAAAAGCGTCAAGCCACCGTTATTGTTTTACGTGAAGCGCGTCCAGGCTATATAATGCCCATGGGCGTATGGCAAGTGCGCGAAAACGTACGCAATGCAATGAGGAACATGCCAAACAAATACAACACTCTAAACGAAGCATTAAAACGAATTGCCAGCCGACTAAAAATTCCATTGAAAAGATGGATAAACCAAAGCACTTTACTAAAAAGTGTTCTCTATCAAAGGAGAATCACAGACTACTTCAGGAAAAACCCAACGCCACCGAATTAGAGGAAATCATAGTCAATTTCATTTTAAATTGCTAAAAACGAGGATTCAAAGAAGGCACTATTAAAACCAAAACCCAAAGAATCTAACTTTTAATAGAATTCAAAGCATATCCATCTTAGACCATAAGGCTCAAACCTTTTTTCTTCAGACTTTCAAACGGCTTGCTCCGTGCGCCTTCGGCATCGCTTTTTGAAAAAAGTTGGGAAGCTATGATTGGGATTGTGCATGACTCTCTTCTTTGAAGCGAAGCTTGACTCCGCCAATTCTTGGGGCAAAGAAGTTGTAAAGAACCGCAACTAATGCGCCCTGTATCAAACCGACTATAAATCCTAATATTGGCATTATTATTATTGCTGCTACACCAAATATAATGCTGAACCAGCCAAAATCAAATACTCCAGTAGTAAGAGTACCGGGAGGAATCGTAGAGAATATAGCTCCAAAAACCACCGCGTAGAAAATACCGAGTATTAATCCTATTACTGCTCCGATTAAACCTGAAATCAATGCTAATGGCAATACACTTATCGATTGTATAGTTTTTTCTTCCATATGGTGCAACCACAATTTTTGTTCTATTAAAGTTGGATATAAGTCTTAATTAGACAAACCAAAAAGCAAAACGATTCAAAACACCTTTTAAGTTGTGTCTCGTCGTCGCTTTTTGAAAAAAGTTGGGAAGCTATGATTGGGGTTGTGCATGACCGACTTATTTTCAGCTAGTGAAGGATTTAATAATAAATCTTAAAATGATAAAACCTGCATTTATATCGTGGGACAAAAATGTCTGTTGAGAACTGGGAAGTTAAGCAGTTCATTTTGCCATTTTCCACCCTTTCAGAAAACCGAAAAGAACCCTTAACCCTTGATTTAGAGTTGGCAGCTGTTTTCTCACTGGCGGAAATAGAGCGGTCAAAAGGCAGCGGTTTCTTTTCGAAGCGACCAGAAGAAAAAATGGTTTTCATCACCAAAGTTGGCTATCCACTTTGGCTTTATCCGTGGTCTAAGACTGTTCTAATTTTTGATGGACTAAACAGGTCAAAATACACTTTATCGTACGCTGTGGTTCCAGAGACAAATGACTTCATTGAGAATCTGAAAAGATGCTCCAAAACTTATGAAACTTATGCGGCTTTCCTCTCCGACCATGCTAGCTATTTTCAAGCTGAAGCAACTGAAAAGAAAATCCAGATAGAAGGTTTAATGACGGATCCAGAGTTCTTAAAAGAGTTTGACTCTTACCGACACGAAGCATCAGCAATTAAAGGTCGACCAGATGACTCTGGATTGATTCATCCAACTATTGATCAATCAACAATTTCATCCATACTTACAGATCTAATTTCGCTACACTCTTCTCTAAGAAGAGATGTTGATGGATTAAATCAATGTATTAAATTCATTAATGAAGCGACTCAGCATTACACTAAAGTGCTTCGCGCCAAAACCAAAGCAGTAAAGGAACAGTTTGATGTTAAGATCAATGCGCAAGAAGAGCTCGTGTATCCAAAAATCAACCACCTCAAAGAACACTATGACCATCAAATAATTCAATCCAAGAAATCCTACAATAAGGAGCGGCTTCCTCTTCAAAAGAAGAAGGTAAAACTTGAAAAGTCCAAGCAGCGAGCCATAGCAAAAACTGAGAAGTGCAAATTGGAAGCTAAAAGTTGTGCAGAAAGAGATAATTATGTTGGAGAAGACAAATGGAAAGAAAAAGTAAGGGAAACAAAGAAAGAGCTTTCAAAAATCGAAGATCAATTGAAAAAGGTCGAAAAGGAACTTGAAGTTTTAGAAGAACGCAAATCTCTCGAAATTTTCAACTTAAGGTCCGAGCTAGAAGCGAAAACTAAGGAAGCTCGCCAACCGCTGTTAGATCTTGAGTCTCATCGCGAAGCAGAGATCCTAATTTGTCAACAAGAAATCGAAGATATGGAAAAGAAAACCAAGTTGATAATTGATCAAGTGAGCAACACAGTTAAGCTAAGGGAAACGAGCATCAACAACATGGCAAAGCTAGGCATAAAAAGAGATTTAGAGCTGAAGGGAAGTGCTTTGTTTCATGTACCTTTCTATATAGTTTGCTACGAAGTGGAATCAAAAAACCGTTACCTATTTCTTCCACCATCAGAAGCAAATGCTTACGGTTTTTCCACAAAACTCAAAAGTGCCTTGGGAAAAGCAAAAGTCAAGCAGCTGCTTGTTCCACGTTTCGAAATAGCTAATTCACTAATGGATTCACTTCAAGTACTAGCACATCAGAACGCTGTTTTTCAAACAGAGATGAAAGAAATGGGTAAGAAAACGAATATACTAAGCTCAAATTCAAAGAGAGCAAGCATCCAAAAAGGTTTAGACACCATGAAGAATGAAGGCTGGCTTTCAGAGAAAGAGCATCAAGATTTGAGCAAAAAAATAACCTAAAGATAAACCCCGAAGCGACGAAACCGTTCGCGGTTGCAACTATGCCGTGGATAGTTTCTTGTATTTCTGTATAGCGCTATTCACTATTTCCATAGCTTCTGCGGCATTTTTCCAGCCTTTGGTTTTAGTCCACTTATGTGGTTCGAGTCTCTTGTAGGTTTCAAAGAACTCTTTAATTTCTTTCAACTTGTGTTTATGAACGTCAGTTATGTCTCTATAGCCTTCGAATCTTGCATCATTTTCAAGCACAGAAAGAATTTTTGAGTCTATGCCATTCTCATCTTCAATCAGTAGTGCGCCAATTACTCTGACTCTGGCTACTGCACCGACTTCTAGGGGCTCAAAACTCATTGCCATTATGTCTAAGGGATCATTGTCTTCAAACCAAGTTTGCGGAACGAACCCGTACTCAACTGGAAAAATTACAGATGAAGGAATTATTCTGTCCAAAACGAATACCCCCCACTTTGAATTGTACTCATATTTGTCTCTGGAATTGCTTGTCACTTCAATGATCATGTTTAGAAACTTCGGAGGTTTATCTCCAACCGGAACATCCTTCCAAAGATTCATCCCCTCTTCACCTTCAAAGGGCAAGAAGGCAACCCGTCTGATTTAAGCCTTGTTAAAGTTTGGTCATCTGTTTTTTTCTTCAAAGAAAGTTTCAAGTTTAGTGACTTGATCTTTCTTCAACACTTCAGCACATTTTCGGGGATCCACCGCCTTGAATTCTAGCCCAAGAGTCGTCAATAACTTTTGCACATCTTTTCCCAGATTCGGCGCAGCAAGTACCCCTCGGATTTCGCGATCTGCTCTGCTCTTTATGGCTTCAATGTACTTGGCAAGTTGCAGAACGGCATCTCTCCCAGCAGTTTTCCGCTTGACCTCAACAACAACAAGCTTTCCATTCTTGTCCACGCCATAAACATCTACAAATCCTGGCTCAACCTTCTTCTCGTAGCTTATAGGTTTGAACCCTTCTTCCAAAAGCGATGGTTTCCTAAGAATTGCTCGATGCATGTCTCGTTCACTTGCATAAAGTGAAAACTGTCCAGAATCACGAAGGCTCAAAGCTGAGACCATGAAAACTTCGAAAAATATCACTTGTACGTTTTCTCGAGGTTTCTGTCTAATCGCATGAACCTCGATTGCCTCCGCTCTAGTTTGTACGTGGAAAACGGCTCCTGAAGGTTGCCAGTTTACAGGTTCATAACCAACTGGACGGTGAACCAGAAGCGAGCCGTCTTTTTTAATTATCAATATGCGTTCACCGGGTTCAAGAGTTGACCTTGCTCTGCCCGCATAGCGTACTTTGCAATTGCCCACAACAATAACTGTTTTTCTTTGCACTAAAGATTTTTCAATAGCCATCGCGGCTACGCTTAGTTTTGGGTTACTAAGAACCATCAATTTCTGATTTCGCAATTTGATATCAGCCAAGTATTTTAGAGGGTTCCAGTGTACATAAGATTTCTGAAGGTTCAGCCTATGAACAAGTGGAACCAAAAGCGCGAGATAATGCGACGTTACGACTTGACTGCTAGAATGTACGAAATGAGGTACGGTGAGGAGCAGCAAATCAAATATAGGGCAGCCTTAGAAAGAATGAATATCACCCACAACAGCATCATCCTTGACATTGGATGTGGTTCAGGACTTTTATTCAGCCATGTCGCCACCAAAGTTCAAACAGTCGTAGGCGTAGATATTTCAAAAAAGCTGTTGCTCCAAGCCAAGGAGCACATCCACGATTTTCGTAATATCAACCTTGTTCAAGCAGACGCTGACCACTTACCCTTTAAAGAAAATCACTTCAACTATGTTTTTGCTTTTACAGTGCTTCAAAATCTTCCGAAACCTATGGAAACTCTAAGTGAAATCAAGCGAAATACAAGGCAAGACGCTATCATAGTGATAAGTGGTTTAAAGAAGACTTTTTCTTTAAAACCTTTCAAGGAACTACTAGAAAACGCTGGATTGCAAATAGTTACTCTAAAAGATGCTGACGAATTAAAGTGCTATCTAGCCCTAGCTATAAACCGACAATTATGAGACTTTTTATGTGACCCTTCCACATTTCTATTCCAAAATTAATGAACAAAACCACACTATTATCAAGCAATATTTATATCGCCAGCTTCGCAGTGAACTATTCCATCACGCGTTAGCAGAATCTTGGATAATTAATTACAAAGCCTATAGTGCTGGTGGCAATACAAATGCCGTTAAAAACTGTGAAAAAAGATGAAGCAGATACATTAACTCTCGAATGGGTTTTGCATATCAAAAGCTACAAGATAACCCTTGACAAAGCCCGTTGCGCCGGCTGTCAAATATGCAGTCTGGCTTGCCCTAAAGAAGCTATCAAACTTGCCAAACAGCCAAAACTCCCCAACGAGAAAGCCAAAAAAGCCCTAGTTGACATTGATTTAGAGAAGTGCAATTTCTGCGGGATATGTGATGTTACTTGTCCCTATGGCGCAATTAAGCTCACTATAAATGGCAAACATGACCTTTCAGTGCTAGCAAAAGGGAGTTACCCAGAACTCATCCGCGACATAAAGGTGGATACAAGCCAATGCCCAAAAGACTGCGATGAATGTGAAGATACTTGTCCTCTATCTTTAATCAAGGTTACCCGAGAAGGTTATGATGGCAAATTAGTTGAGAAAATTGCGTCTTTGAAACCAAACCAAATGAATTGCGTCCAAATCAATCTTGACATCCAAAAAGAGTACTGCCCAACATGCAGAGTATGCGAGTTCAAATGCGCTCAAGGGGTTATTAGAGTGCGGAAGTTCATGGAAGGTAAAATCAGCATTTACCCAACGAAATGTCCGAAAGGGTGCACTGACTGCTTGGACGTTTGCCCGATAACAGGCGCGCTTTATCTTTCTGAAAAGAACCAAAAGGTTTACGCTAACGAACTTTTCTGCGACTATTGCGGTTCATGCAAAGTAGTCTGTCCAGTTGATGAAGCTTTGACACTTAGGAGAACCAAAATTCACCATACGCCTGTTCGTTCTGGCGCATGGAACAAAGCGTTGAAAAAAATAACATCACCAGTTGATGCAGTTAAGGAATTGAAAGCCCGCAGTTCTCAAAAAGCGAAAGAAATAGTGAGTAGAAAGTTCACCTATGAGGAGAAGATTAGATGAGTCAACCTGAATCTCAGGAGCAACCTGAAGGCGAAGAACTGCGAGTAGGAGTTTTCATTTGTCATTGTGGTTTAAACATCGCAGGCACTGTTGACATCAAACAGCTTATTGAATATGCCAAAACAATACCTGACGTTGTGTATGTGAAGGAGAACCGTTACACTTGTGCTGACCCAGGTCAGGAGGAAATCCGTAAGGGCATAAAGGAACATAAGCTAAATCGGGTTGTGGTAGCTGCTTGTTCACCTCGTATGCATGAACCAACATTCCGACGAGCAGTCTCTGAAGCTGGCTTAAATCCATTTCTTTACGAGATGGCTAACATTCGCGAGTTTGCTTCATGGTGTCATCCAAACTCTCCTCAAGAAGCCACAAACCGAGCCAAAGACTCAATAAATATGGCTGTGGCGAAAGCTCGTTTGATGATGCCGCTCCAAACAATCGAGGTATCCGTAACCAACAAAGCCTTAGTTGTTGGGGGTGGCATCGCAGGAATGAATGCTGCATTAGATTTGGCGGAGATGGGATTCAAAGTCTACCTACTTGAAAACACCGAAAGCATAGGTGGACACATGGCTGCTCTTGACAAAACCTTTCCAACCCTTGACTGTAGCATCTGCATTGAAGGTCCCAAAATGGTTGATGTGGGTAGACACCCGAACATTGAGCTAATTACCAACGCAGACTTGTTAAAGGTGGATGGTTATGTTGGCAACTTCAAAGTTAAGATTCGCAAGAACCCCCGATACGTAATTGCTGAAAGATGCACAGGTTGCGGAGAATGCAAAGACGTTTGTCCGATTGAATTCCCAAACGAGTGGGACATGAACTTAGGAACGCGAAAAGCAATATCTGTTCCATTTGACCAGGCAGTGCCTCTGATTTACACTGTAAACAAGGATTACTGCATTGAATGTTACAAGTGTGTTGACATTTGTGGCGCAAGAGAAGCCATCAACTTTGAGCAAGAGCCAGAAGAAGTTGAGATAGAAGTAGGTGCGATTGTCGTCTCCACAGGTTTCGATGTTTACATGCCTTATGACATGCAGCTTCTAGGCTATGGCAAGTATCCGAACGTCATAACTAGCATGGAGTTTGAAAGGCTTATACTAGCTGCGGGTCCAACAGGTGGCAAGGTCATCAGGCAATCAGATAGCAAAAAACCCCATACGATTGCTTTTGTCCAGTGTGTTGGCTCACGTGACAAGAACAAGTACCCATATTGTTCTAACTTCTGCTGTATGTACACACTTAAACACGTGGTTCAGCTTAAAGAGAAGTATAAAGAAAATATTGAGGTTTACGTTTTCTACATGGATATTCGCAGTCCTGGCAAAGGCTACGAAGAATTTTATGATCGCGCAAGAGAAGGGGGAGTAAACTTTGTCCAAGGACGTGTGAGCCATATTACTGAGGATCCGAAGACGCATAACTTGATTCTTCGCTCTGAGGATCAGGCTTTAGGTCAGCCTATGGAAGTTGAGGCAGAAATGGTTGTTCTCGCTACAGCAGCGATACCCAAGAAAGGCTCAGATGAAATCGCGCGTATCCTTAACTTATCTCGTGGTGCGGATGGCTTCTTTATGGAGAGCCACCCAAAGCTTAAGCCGATGGATGCGCCGACTGATGGTGTCTTCTATGCGGGTGCTTGTCAAGGTTTGAAGGATATTCCTTCTAGTGTTTCTCAGGGTAGTGGAGCCGCATCACGAGCGGCAACAGTTATCTCGAAGCAAAAATGGAAGATTGAACCAATAATTTCTGTAATAGATGAAAGCAGGTGTAGAAACGTAACCGCAAAATGCGGTATATGCGAGGATAAATGCCCCTATGGTGCAATCAAGATTGAGCCGAACAAATCAGCGCGAGTTATTACTGCTAGCTGCCACGGATGCGGAACATGCGTTGCAGAGTGTCCACAAGACGCTATAACACAGATGCACTTCACCGACGCTCAAATAATAGCACAGATACACGCTGCTTTGGAGAAAGATCCTGAAGATAAAATCTTGGCTTTCCTGTGCAACTGGTGTAGTTATGCTGGAGCTGATTTGGCTGGCACAAGCAGATTCGAGTACCCGCCTTCTATTCGGGTGATTCGTGTTATGTGCTCTGGCAGGGTTGATCGTGATTTCATTTTTGAAGCATTGCGACTAGGAGCAGGCATGGTTCTTGTAGGCGCATGCCACTTACCCTATGACTGCCACTATATAAGCGGAAACTGGAAAATGAAAGCTAGAATGGACTCTTTAGCTGCAATGTTACAGAAGCTAGGCATGAGCCCTGAAAGGTTCCGTGTGGAATACGTTTCCGCTGCTGAAGGTGTGCATTTCGCTGAGTTAATCCGCGAAATAGATGAACAGATGCACAACTTGGGTAAGAAAAAGATTAGAGTTGAAAATGCAAAGTTAAAACCTATTGTCGAGAATATGCTGAAGAGAAAGAAAAAAAAGTAGAAGCGCAATCTTTATTATACGTAATTCGAAGCAAGCTACCTAAGAGTTCTTTCCAAGGATTTAATCTGATGTTGACCGAATATACTATATATTTGGTTTAACATCAATTACACTTCAAAAATCAGGGACAAAGCTCTAAAACGCAATAATGGAATTAAACAATTCTAATAGAGAAATTTACAGCGTCATAAAATTGGAATTGTTTTTATCCATTGCCTTCATTTGCTCCTTGCCCGTTTGGTCTCTGATTTGATGTTCAACATGAAAGTTGAAAGCAATATGAGTGAACTTGGTACTCGTCTCCAACATATAACAGGTTCAGAAAGAAATCAGTATTGCCATCAATGTGGCAAATGTACCAGTGGCTGTCCAGCAGCGGATTTCTTTGATTTTAGCCCTCGCAAAATTGTTGCTATGGTCCAGCTTGGTATACTTGAAGAGCTTTTGATATCTGAGGTTATTTGGCATTGTGCACAATGTCTGCTTTGCAAAGAAAGATGCCCAAGAGACGCTGCTCCTTCTGATGTCATCCAAGCCTTACAAAACTTAGCCTATAGTTCATCGCAATTTGTTCCTGGGGGTTATCCTGCTCTTCTCAGTAGTGTTATTGAAACAGGAGTGGTTCAAACACCTAAGAGGGTAAGAGTCTGGAAGGAATTGCCAACAAAAGACGCCCCAAGACGAGGATTTGAATTCCGAGAACGCCTCTCATTGGGTTTGCCTAAACTAAAGAAACCGCAAAACATTCAAAAATTGGCAAAGGCAATCCAGGAGGTTTTGAAATGGCAGAAAGAATGAAATTTGCGTTTTATCCTGGATGTACTGTGGAATCGGAGCAGTACGCTTATGAAATGTCTGCAAGGGAAGTTTTTCAAAAAATGGGCATACAATTGGTGGATGTTGCTGATTTCAGTTGTTGTGGTTACCCTTTGAAAAGCTTTAGCCTGCCCGCTTGGTCTTATCTGTCAGCTCGAAACTTAGCTCTGGCTGAAAAGATAGGCTTGGATATTCTTCCGTTGTGTAATGGCTGTAATCTTTCTTTTCGCGAGGTTGGATCCTATCTTGAGGCAAACCCTGATCTCAAGAAAAAGGTAAAGGCATTGCTTTCTTCTGAGGATTTACCGTTTCATGGAAATGTAAGATCATGGCATATTTTGGAGGTTTTGCATAATGTAGTTGGGCTTGAAAAAATTCGATCTGTTGTTAAAAGATCCATTAGAGGGTTAAAATTAGCTACGCATTATGGTTGTCATGCTCTCAGACCGGGAGATATGGAAATTCTTGATGATCCAGAAGACCCACATTACTTGGAAGCACTGATTGCTCCTCTCGGAGCTAAGGTGGAGGAATATCCTGAACGTTTGGATTGTTGTGGCCAAGGATTAGCTATTACTACTGGAAAGACAGCACTCACTATTTCAGGAGCTAAATTAAGAGCTGTCCAAGACCGAGGGTTTGATGCTATCATTACCGTGTGTCCATTCTGCATGAAAATGCTTGATTCAAAACAAAATGCAATTAGAGTTGCTACACAACAAAAGGACCTCAATTTGCCAGTGCTCTACTATACTCAGTTGCTCGGTTTAGCTATGGGAATATCTGCTGAAAAACTTGGATTAAATCTCAACCTTAGTCCAATTGGTGAGGTTTTGAAGAAATTGGAGGGAAAATAGTGGAAAAAGGCGGTAGTGTGCTTGTAGTTGGTGGTGGAGTAGCAGGAATGCAGGCTTCTCTAGATTTAGCAGATCGTGGTTTCAGAGTCTACCTTGTGGAAAAGACTCCTAGCATAGGTGGCAGAATGTCTCAGCTTGACAAAACTTTTCCCACGATGGACTGCTCTATTTGTATTTTAGCTCCAAAAATGCTGGATGTTGCTCGTCGGGAGAATATTGAACTGCTTACATACTCTGAAATTAAGGAGGTAAAGGGTGAACCGGGCAATTTTAACGTCAAGATTCTGAAGAAGGCTCGTTTTGTTGATTCTGAAAAATGTACGAGCTGCGGGGATTGTATCGAGGTATGTCCTGTTATTTTTCCGAGAGAGTTTGATATGAACCTAGGTACAAGAAAGGCTATCTTTAGGCCTTTTCCTCAGGCAGTTCCCAACATCTTCACAATTGACAAGAAGGGTACTCCAAAATGTCAGGCAGCCTGTCCAGCAGGAGTGAATGTTCAAGGTTATGTTGCGCTCATAAATCAAGGTAAGTTTGATGAAGCTCTAGAGCTGATTAGAAGTGTCATTCCCTTTCCCGGTGTTTGTGGTCGAGTTTGTTATCACCCTTGCGAAACGGAGTGTGAGCGAGGCAACGTCGATGAACCGGTGGCTATCAACGCTCTAAAACGGTTTGTGTCAGACTATGAACTCAAAAACAGAAAGAAAGATACTGCAACTCCCTTACCAATCTCGCATAAAGAAAAGATAGCCATAATTGGCTCTGGTCCTACTGGACTCACGGCTGCTTATGACCTTGTTAGAATGGGCTATCCTGTTACTGTTTTCGAATCTTTATCTAAACCAGGAGGGATGCTGAGGGTTGGTATTCCAGATTTTCGGCTGCCAAGCAACATACTTGATGCTGAAATTGACCGCATAAGGAATCTTGGTGTTGAGATTAAAACCAACATAACTGTTGGTGAAGATTTGTTGTTTAATGATATCGTGAAGGATCATGATGCTGTGCTTATTGCTAGTGGGTGGAATAAAGGAGCAAAATTGGGAGTTGAAGGTGAGGAACTGGAGGGAGTAATTAACGCCATAGATTTCTTGAGAGAAGTGAACTTGGGGAAGAGCGTTGAACTTGGCAATAGGGTAGCAATCATTTGTGTTCATCGATTACTTGCTTTAGACAGTACAAGGGTTGCACTTCGATCAGGACCCGCAGAAGTGAATGTGATATATCGAAGGTCAAGAAAGAGAATGCTACATCATGCGAAAGCGGGAGAGCACATAAAGAGTGAACTGGAAGAAGCGGAAAAGGAAGGTGCCAAGTTCCAGTTTATGATTTGGCCTACTAGAATTCTGGGTAAGGGTGGAAGAGTAACAGGTATTGAATATACTCGAATGGCTCTAGGAGAGCCTGATAAGAGTGGGAAAAGGCGATGGACACCAATCAATGGCTCTGAATTTACATCCGAAGTGGATACAGTAATTTTAGCTGTTGGGCAAGCGCAGAATTCTCCTTTTCTACCTAAGGAAATTGAACTCGAAGAAAAGGGCGCAATTAAGGTGAATCCGATCACACTCGAGACAAGTATTGCTAGTGTTTTTGCAGGTGGTGAAGCTCAGTCAGGACCGGCAACCGCAATCGGTTCGATAGCTCTCGGCAAAAGAGCAGCTATTTCAATCGATCGTTTCTTAAGAGGTGAGGATATGGAAGTCGGAAGAGAAATTAAGGAGAAACTTGTAGGGGACGTTTCTACCCAAGGTGTACAGAAAAAAGCGCGACAAGTTATGCCTATACTTCCGACAGAGAAGAGGAAAAAAAGCTTTGATGAGTTGGTAACTGGCTTCACACAAGAAATGGCCTTGGAAGAATCTGAGAGGTGCCTGAAATGTGGGGGTTGTTCCGTTTGTTTGGAATGTGAGAAGGTTTGTGAACCCAAAGCAATTATGCATGATCAAAAAGATCAAATTATAGAAGTTAATGTTAGAGCAATAATACTAGCAACTGGGTTTGATCCTTTTGATCCTTCTGGAATTAAGGAGTATGGATATAGCAAGTATCAAAATGTTCTAAGTTCTATGGATCTCGAGCGGTTACTTTCGGCTTCTGGCCCAACAAGCGGTCACCTTCTTAGACCTTCTGACAAAAAAACTCCGCTCAAGATAGCATTCATCCAGTGTGTGGGTTCTAGAAGTCTGAAGGGTGAATATCCTTATTGCTCAAGTGTCTGTTGCATGTACGCTACGAAAGAGGCAGCCTTGATTAAAGAGCATGAAAGTGATTCGGACATCTACATTTTTCATACTGACATAAGAGCCTTTGGCAAAGGATTTCGGGAATTTGTAAATCGAGCAAAATTAGAGTGGGGTATGAAATACATACGAGCCAAACCCTCGGAACTTAGGGAGGACCCTAAGACAAAAAATCTTTTGATAAAATATGAAGAAACCCAAACCGGAGAAATAAAGACTCTTCAAGCGGAACTAGTAATATTGTGCACTGCATTAGTTCCCTCTCAGGATAACCGAAAACTAGCAGACATCATGGCCATAGAAGTAGATCAATTCGGATTCTTTGAAGTTCCAAACCAACTGCAAGTACCCATGGATTCAACATCACCAGGCATCTTTCTCTGCGGATGTTGTCAAGGTCCAAAAGACATTCCTGATTCAATTGCTCAAGCCAAAGGAGCTGCAGCTAGAGCAGCTGAGTTTATTGCTCAAACAGATTCTGTGGAGGCAGCAAAATGAGAAAGAAACTAAGCCAAAAAGCAAAGCCGCGAATCGGTGTTTTCATATGCTATTGCGGTATTAATATTGGCGGAATAGTTGACATTCCAAAGGTTGTAAAATATGCCAAAAAACTTCGTGGAGTGGCTTACGTCGAGAGTAACCTTTACACTTGCTCATCTGAGGGCACAAGCAAGATCACTGAAAAAATTAAAGAGCATAACCTGAATAGAGTCGTTGTAGCGTCCTGCACTCCAAGAACCCACGAACCTCTTTTCAGAGAAACTTGCGAAGAAGCCGGCCTCAATAAATATCTTTTCGAGATGGCCAATATTCGAGAGCATTGCTCTTGGGTTCATATGAAGGAAGCGAAGAACGCAACAGAGAAAGCCAAGGATATTGTGCGAATGACTGTCGCAAAAGCGCGTTTACTCAAACCACAAGAAGAAACCGAAGTCAATGTCACTCCAACAACTCTGATAATTGGCGCGGGTATCTCTGGTATGCTCGCTGCTCTTTGTTTAGCTCGTCAAGGTTTTGAAGTTAACCTTGTGGAGAAAGAAGCTGAAGTCGGGGGTATGTTACTAAAATTAAACAAACTGTACCCTACTAATGAAGATGCGTCCCAAATTTTGAATTCAGCGATTAGAGCTGTAAAAGCAAATGATAAAATTAATTTGCATACTTCAACAATTATTCAGGAAGTTCAAGGTTACATCGGTAACTTTGAAGTTACGGCGTTGAAAAACGGAAAAGAGACTATTCTATTTAACGTCGGAACCATTATCGTGGCAACTGGGGCAGAAGAATTCAAGCCAACAGAAATGTACAATTATGGCGAAAACAAAAACGTGATAACACAACTTGAACTGGAACAACTCCTCAAGACAGGGCTCCCGGAGAATATAAAAAAGGTTGTTATGATTCAATGTGTTGGAGCCATGGAGACACCATATCCATGGGGAAGGGAATATTGTTCAAGAATCTGTTGTGCGGTAGCTTTAAAAAACGCTTCTCTTCTCAAGGAGACAAAATCAAATCCTGATGTTTATATTCTATATCGCCAACTCCAGGCTTACGGGAGAGAATACGAAAACTACTATTTGAAAGCCCAAGAAAAAAACGTGAAGTTCATTAACTATTTGCCTAAAAAGTCCCCTACCGTTAAAAGTGAACCTGGTGGAAGACTCAAAGTCAACGTTTACAACACATTAATAGGCGACGACATCTCTTTGGACTGCGATTTGCTCGTATTATCTACGCCTTTAGTTCAGCATGAAGCTGGCAAATCGCTATCTCCCATTCTCAAAGTTCCTCTCGGTGCTGATGGGTTCTTCCTTGAGGCTCACGTAAAGCTGAAGCCTGTAGATTTTGCAACAGATGGGATTTATGTCTGTGGAACGGCCCATAGTCCGAAGGCTGTGGATGAAAGCATAATTCAAGCTCATGCAGCTGCCTCTTCAGCGGCTATTCCGATGTCTAAAGGGCGGGTTCGCTCGGAGGCTATTACTGCTGGTGTGAATGAAGACTTTTGCAGAGGTTGTGGCAAATGCAAAGAGGTTTGCGAATATAATGCGATAACTTTGGAAAAGAAAGTTTTTGAAGTTGAGCCGTTTATCTGCGCGCCAATTCTCGTCGCTAGTGTAAACGAGATTGTGTGCAAGGGATGTGGTTCCTGCGCAGTTGCTTGTCCAACAGGTGCTATTGCAATGAAGCATTTCACTGACAAGCAAATACTGGCTGAAATAGAGGCTGCGTATAGGAGTTGATGGAATGAAGGACAAACCTGAGATACTAGCATTCCTATGCAACTGGTGTAGTTATGCAGGAGCGGATCTAGCTGGAACTAGCAGGATCAGTTATCCAGCGAATGTTAGATCTATTAGAGTGATGTGCAGTGGAAGGGTTGAACCTTCATTTATTTTGAATGCTTTTATAAACGGGATGGATGGTGTTTTAGTCTCTGGATGCCACCCAGGCGACTGCCACTATATTAGTGGTAATTTAAACGCAGAGAAAAATGTTGAAAGCACTAAGAAAATCCTCGATCTTTTAGGTTTGGGAGCTCAAAGATTGCGTTTAGAATGGGTTTCAGCTTCGGAGGGTCAGAGGTTCGCCAATATTATAACGGATTTCACATCAACACTAAAGAGAATGGGTCCAAATCCATTACAAAAAACTGATCGGCTGAAAGCAGCTTCTGCCGAGAGTGATACAATTTCAGAAGTTATTGAGAGCAGTAACATAAGACTATGTTTGGAATGTGGCAAATGCTCTAGTAGCTGCCCGATAACTAGAATGAATCCTGATTTCTCACCAAGAATGACTGTTAAAAGAGTCTTAAGTGGGGCTGAAGTTTCTGTTGATGATCCTGGCATCTGGACCTGTCTAACTTGCGGTTTATGTCAAGAGAGGTGTCCGTCAGATGTTCATTATGTTGATTTTGTTAGGGCTTGCAGAGAAAAGGCACGACTAATGGGTATAACCGAAACTTGCTCTCACAAGGATGTATTACTGGATTTGCAAAGAATAATGGCGAATCCTAAGATTACTCAGAGGCGTCTCGGTTGGCTTCCCAAAAAGGCAAAGGTTTCAGAGAGTGGCGATATTTTGTACTTTGTTGGCTGTCTCCCGTATTTTGATGTACTATTCAACGATATCAAAGCAGATTCTATTGAAACAGCAAAAAGCGTAGTAAAAATTATGAATAAGGTTGGTATTGAACCAGTACTTCTCAGGAACGAAAGATGTTGTGGTCATGATCTATACTTTACAGGAGATATGGAAAACTTTGAAAAACTAGCAAGAATGAACGTTGAAGCTATTAAGCAAGCAAAAGTCAAGAAAGTGGTTACTTCATGTGCAGAATGTTATCGTACCATGAAATTAGATTATCCAAAAATTGTCGGTGATCTAGACTTTGATGTTGTTCACGTGTCCGAATTCCTTTCTGATATAATCGAAAAGGAAAAGCTTGAGTTAACTGAAGTGTTCAAGGATAAGAAGTTGGTTTACCATGATCCATGTCGACTTGGTAGGCATATGAACATTTATGATCCGCCTCGCAGTGTGATCAAGAACATTCCTGAAACAGATTTGCTGGAGATGGAAAGGAATAGAGAAAATTCCCTTTGCTGTGGGGTAAGTTCATGGTTGAGCTGTGGGAAGCTCTCTAAGCAAATTCAAATAGATCGGTTAACGGAAGCAAAGGCGACTGGTGCTGAATTGCTGGTTACCGCTTGTCCTAAATGCCAGATTCACCTGAAATGTGCAATAAACGGCGAGTTACCAGTTAAACGATCAAAGATTAACGTAAAAGTGTATGACCTGCCAGTGCTCGTAGAAAAAGCCTTGAATGAAAAAACCTCCAAAAGGAGAAAATGAGGGAAATGGCAGAACAAGAAAATAAAGTAGAAAAAATTGAAGAGCAAAAACCCCAATCTGAAGAGCTCAGAATAGGCGTCTATATATGTCATTGTGGCAAGAACATTGCTGGTTCTGTAAACTGTGAAGAAGTAGCAAAGTACGCTTCCACTTTGCCTAATGTAGTTCTTGCGAACACCAACTTGTACAGCTGCTCTGACCCTGGTCAGGAATCTATGAAGAAGGACATAGTCGACAATAAGTTGAATCGGGTTGTTGTGGCTTCTTGTACTCCTAGACTTCATGAGCCTACTTTTAGGAGGATGTGCGAGGAGGCTGGATTAAACAAGTATCTATTTGAAATGGCAAATATTAGGGAACATTGCAGTTGGGTGCATCTCTATGAGCCGGAAAAAGCTACAGCGAAAGCCAAAGATTTAGTTGAAATGGCTGTAGCTAAAGTTGCCTTGCTTAAGCCCCAAAAAGAGGCTGTGGTTCCAGTAACTAGAAAGGCATTAGTAATAGGTGGAGGCGTTGCTGGTATTCAGGCAGCATTGGATTTGGGTGATACTGGTTACCAAGTCTATCTTGTGGACAAAAACCCAAGCATAGGTGGAAGAATGGCTCAGATTGACAAAACTTTTCCCACTATGGACTGCTCAATCTGCATCTTGGCTCCAAAAATGTCAGACGCAGGAAGGCATTCGAATATTGAATTGTTAGCAAACAGTGAAGTCGTAGAAGTAAGTGGATACATTGGGAATTTCAAGGTCAAAGTGAAAAAGAAACCCAGATACGTTACTAAGCAATGTACAGCATGCGGGGATTGTGTCAAAGTTTGCCCGATAGAGATGCCCAATGAGTTTGAGGAGGGGCTTACCTATAGGAAGGCAATCTATATACCATTTGCCCAAGCAGTCCCAGCCATGTATTTAATTGATGACAAGAGCTGCCTCGGAATAGGTGATAATACTTGTGCGAAGTGCAAGGAAGTTTGCGGTCCAGATGCTATTGATTTCACTGCAAAAGAAGAAATTGTAGAATTGGATGTTGGAACAATTATCGTTGCCACTGGCGTAGACGTATTTGATCCCGCTGCTTTGACTGAATACGGCTACATGAAGTACCCCAATGTAATAACATCTATGGAATTTGAACGAATAATAAATGCTGGTGGTCCCACTGGCGGGCATTTGGTCCGACCAAGTGATATGAAGCTTCCCACGAATGTTGCTTTTGTTCAATGCATAGGCTCTCGCTCTATGTCTGAAAAGAAAGGTCACGCTTATTGCAGCAACGTATGTTGCATGAATACGATAAAGGATTGTCTGTTAATTAAAGAGCACTGGCCTGAAATTAAACTCTCTGTTTTCTACATGGATATACGAGCTTTTGGCAAAGGTTTTGAGGATCTGTATAAAAGAGCCAAGAAAGCTGGTGTGGTCTTTATTCGTGGTTTACCTGGAGAAGTTACTGAAAACAAAAAGAACAACAATCTAATTCTATTCGGGGAAGACTTAACATCAAACAAATTTTACAAAATGGAAACTGAACTGTTGATTTTATCCGTAGGGATTGAGCCGCGAACTGATAGTGGTGTAATCCAGCGTCTTCTCACATTATCTAAAACATCAGATGGATTCTTCATGGAAGCTCATCCTAAATTGAAGCCTGTGGATACGCCTACTGGTGGTGTTTTTCTTGCTGGTTGCGCTGAAGGTCCCAAAGACATTAAGGACAGCGTGACACAAGCTAGTGCTGCCGCGGGTCGTGCCGGGATTCTTATGGCGAAGGGAAGTGTTACGGTTGAAGCCATTACATCTCGGATTGATATTGAAAAGTGTATTGGTTGTGGTTTATGCACCAAAGTTTGTCCCTATAACGCTATTACCGTGAATAAAGAAACGAAAAAGGCTGAAGTGGTTGAAGCCGCTTGTGCGGGCTGTGGAACATGCGGTGCTGAATGTCCCTTTGGAGCGATAGAAATGCGACATTTTACTGATGAGCAAATTAATGAACAGATTGATGCGGCAACCAAAGAAAATGCCGACAAGAAAATTGTGGCTTTTTGCTGCAATTGGTGCTCATATGCTGGAGCCGACTTTGCAGGAGTAAGCAGAATGCAGCATCCTCCAAATGCTCGCATAATTCGAACTATGTGCTCAGGGAGAGTATCAACAAAATTCGTGGAAAGAGCATTCAGAAATGGCGCAGCTGCAGTGTTGGTTGCAGGATGTCACTTGAACGATTGCCACTATATCAATGCTAACTATGAAACTAAGAAGCGAGTGGAAAAACTCTGGAGCAAATTGGAGAAGCTAGGGATAGACAGGAATAGGCTTCAGCTTGCTTGGATAAGTGCAGCTGAAGGTGAGAAATTCGCTTCAAAAATTAAGGAAATGGAGAAAATTGTGGAAGGAGTAACAAAAGCAGAAATTGAGAAGACGGTTACTGCGCTTGCTCCCAGGAAAGTAAAGAAAACAACATAATTTAGCCGTCAACATGAATTTACCGCTAATTAGAGGCTGAAAATCTTGCGAGGAGAAACAATTAAGGAAGAAAAGAGGAAGGAAATCAGGCTTAGCAGGGATTTTCTTAAAAGAAAGTACCTATTTCGCTTGGACAAAGAATTGTGTACTGGATGTGGTATTTGTGCGACAATTTGTCCTAAAGAGGCTATAGCTGAGAATCCCTCTTTGGTTGTTGATGGGCGTCTTAAGAAGAAACCTGCAATTGATATTGACTCTGACTCTTGTGTTTTCTGCGGTGAATGTGTAGTATTGTGCCCCTACAATGCTTTGAAAATGGAAGTTGACGGAGAGGAAGCCACAAACGTTGTTAAAAGCGAAGCCTTTCCAGTTTTATCAAAAGAAATCAACGTGAAAACTAACATTTGTTATTACAAGCCAAAATGCAACCTTGAATGTCAAGACTCATGCCCCACCGAATGCATCAAAGTGGATGCCAAACGTTCAGAGGATGGAAAAATATTTAGAGTCACTAAGATAGACATCACCAAGCCTCTTTGCTTGTATTGCAGGGTTTGCGAATCAGCATGCCCCTTGGGTGCTATACATGTAAAAAAGCCGTTTCAAGGGAAAATTGAACTTAATGTTGATCTATGTCCGGAAGGATGTAAGGCTTGCGTTGATATTTGTCGTACGGGTGCGATTGCGTTAGATGAAAACGGCAAACCTGATATTTCACCTGAGTTTTGTATTTTCTGTTCTGCATGCGAAAAAGTTTGTCCAGAAGAAGCTATAACAGTCAAACGGGATTGGGTGTTTCATTCAGATATCAAGGCAGCAGCATGGTTAACAGCGCTTAAAAAATTAACGTCCGAGGAAACCGTTGGTAGAAAGCTTCAAGCTAAATCTGGGAAAAAACGGGTTTCATTGGCGAAAAGCCGGGGATTAGACGAAATTTAATGGTTCCAACATATTTTGCTTGTCCATTTCAATTAATATCTCGCCATATCTATTGCAAAGTCCTTTTAACCGAATTCTCATTTAGTTTGTTAAATTCCGTCCAGTTTCAGGTTGATGAAAGCAGAAGCGCTACTACACCTTCTTGTTCTACCAAACCAAACCCACCTTTCTTAGCTGAGAACTCGTTAAACTCTTTCACGTCATCCGCCTTTAATCGAGGTGATCGAATCGCGAATGGCACTGGTTCTCTTGTGTGAGTGCCAATTTTGATAGGCGTCGGATGGTCTGGTAAGACCGCGATTGCGTAGGGTTCTTCTAAGTTTTTAAGAATCCTGCCGAGCAATCTCTTGTCTAAGTCTTCTATTGTTTTAACTTTAAGCTTAGGGTTCTTGATGTGGCTTGCTTCATCTGGGGCTTCAACATGAATGAAAACCAAATCGTAGTCTTTGAGCGCTTTTAGCGCGTAGTCTGCTTTGCCTTTGTAGTTTGTGTCTTCTCGGCCTGTTGCGCCTGGCACGTTGATTATTTTCATTCCTGCATATATGCCGATGCCTTTTACCAAGTCTACAGCGGATATGACTGCTGCTTTTAAGCCGTATTTTTCCCTGAATGAGGGTATAGTTGGTTTTTTGCCGCCTCCCCAAGGCCAGATCATGTTTCCTGGGTTTTTCCCGTTTTTCTTTCGGGTTTTGTTAATTGGATGGTCCTCTAGTATTTCTTTGGATTTGAGTATTGCTTCTTTCAGCAGGGTTGCTGTGGCTTCTGCTTCTGGCATTTTGGCTTTTGGCAAGATTGCTGCGACTTTCTTTCCTATGGCGTCATGAGGTGGTACACATTTGATTTGGAGAGAGATTGGTGAGTTTCTCATTATCAGAAAGTGTCTATAATCTAGTCCTGGATAGAATTCGATTTTTCCAGTTTCCTCGCAGGCGTCTTTTACAGCTTCAATTAGCCGCGTAGAGTTTTTGCTTGTTATGTGTCCAGCTGAGTAGTCAGCTAAGATTCCCTTTTTTTCGGTGATTAAATTGCATCTGAATGCTATATCGCTGTCATCCAGTTGAATACCTCTGGCAGCAGCTTCAAAAGCTCCTCTACCTGTGTAAAACTGTTTTGGGTTGAAACCCAGCACTGAAAGAATTGCTACGTCGGAGCCTGGGTCTAAACTATTTGGCACTGTTCTGAGGAGCCCGTTTCTGCCTTCCCTTGCTATTCTATCCATATTTGGTTTGACTGCCACTTGTAGTGGAGTCTTGTTTTCAAATTCGGGAATGGGATAATCTGCCATGCCATCTCCGACAACAACTAAATACCTCATTTGTTTTCGTCCTTTTGGGAGGGCTTTTCCGTTTTCTCTCTAGTTTGAGTGTGACGATTTTTTAGTTAAATAGTCTTTTGGGACTTTTAAAGTATAATACTCCGTCCGTCTTGGCTATTTAGAGTATTTTAGATTGGATAGCGTTTATTGCTTTATGTATTCAAATTTAACATCAATTTTTTGGTAGGAAAAATAAGCTTTCGCGCTAGTCACCTGAACTAAGCTCTTAATCCTCAAAACCAAATTTTACAATTACTACTTGGGCTAGCGCGTTCTTTTTATCTCAGAGACAAGATATTAAATCAAGAGGAGGGAATTATGAGCAATCTTGTTCTTAGGACAATAAGAGAAAGAAGATGCAGTTTTAGATTCGAACCAACTCCAATAGATGATGAGAAATTGAAGCTAGTTTTGGAAGCTGGAAGATGGGCGCCTTCATGGGCAAACACTCAACCTTGGAGATTCATTGTAATTGATGATAAAGAGACAAAGGAAACACTCTGCAGCAAGGTTTCGACAATTTTAAACTTGAGTATAAAAGAAGCGCCCATTTGTATTGCAGTTTGCGTTGATACAAAGAAAGATCCAGGTCATTTCGTAGAAGATGGAGCAGCTGCTACTCAAAATATGGCTTTAGCTGCACATAGTATAGGATTAGGAACATGCTGGATTGGCGTCTTCTCTATTCGTGATGAGAGAAGATCCGCTGAGAGAGAAATCAAAAAAATACTCAACATTCCTGATCAATGGCGTGTAATATCGATTTTGCCATTAGGAATTCCGAAGCTCAAGGTAACAAAATCGCGAGAGAACCTTCAGGACATGCTAGATTTGAATAGTTTTGGTAGCAGAAAAAACTAATCATCAGAAATGGAGATGAAGAAAGATGATGCCTCAGAAACTAGAAGAAATGTTGTTCAATCATTTTCCACGAAATCAAGTTTGCATTGGTTTAAACAGCAGATTAAGTTTTTAGTTTGGTTGGACTAAAATTTAGTCCGCTAAAGTTGAAAAAACTCTGAGTTGACGGTTGACCTTAATAGTTCATCTTTTCGTAACCTAAACATTGAAATCTGCTGAATCCTTTGATTAGAATGGACTATGAGGTGATCGAGGTACGCTGAAGCTGAAAGCGGGGAATTTAAGCTGGAGGCTAGTGAGTGCTTTTCTCGCTACTGAGTCCACAATTTCTTCATATTGTCGATTTATCAAATTCGGAGACGCGAAATGCGGCTGACAACTTTTTCAATTTTTTGGGAATCCTATTTTTTAAGAAGTTGATAACTGTGATTCCTTAAAGTAGGATTTAGTTTGGAAATAAAGAAAGTGGAGATTTTGTTGTACTTAAGGTCGATTCTTATTACCTGTTAGGTACGCCCACACGCTTACGATTCCAACTGTTAAAATGGCTCCTGCACATCCTGCAACAATGTAGCTTGTTAAGCCGCCTAGCATTGGCAGAATTGAGATTATCCAGGGAATGACGAATACTGCTGTAAGCTGCGCAATTACTCCTGCCATGAAACCCAAAAGTGCAACAATTCCGAATACTTTTAATCTATCACCCATATAGTTCACCTTTTTGTTTTAGCATTGGATTAAGCCTCTTTTTAGTCTAACTAACACGTTTTTGTCTAATATCCGAATACTGACTACCCTGTCTTTTAATTTTCTAATTAAAGCCAATTCCAAGTTTTTTTGACCCGTATATCTCTACGTATATACGTGCATATTTCCAACATATTAACAATGTATAAGATATTTCAAATGCATCATTTGTCCAGGAGGTATTAATTTGTCAGAAAGATTTGCAAAAAAATGGGAAAATAAACGGGGTGAAGCACCTTTCACAGAACGCATCAAGGATGTTGTAAATCCGCCAGGAGCACTCAAGCCAAGACTTGACTTTGCTGTTAGAAGAATAGAGCTTCAAGTGCAGAAGCTTGACCAAGCTACAGACAGGTTCAGCCAAAGAGATAAAGCAATTTTCGCGAGAATAGTTGACGCTTACACTAAGCATGACACTGCACGCGCTAACGTTTTTGCCAACGAGCTTGCAGAAGTAAGAAAGATGGAGAAGCTAATCATAAACGCCAGGCTTGCCCTTGAACAGATAGTGTTAAGGTTACGCACAGTATCCGAACTTGGAGACGTAGTATCCACCTTAGGGCCAGCAGTAGGAGTTCTCCGAAACGTCAGAGCAGGATTAGTAAGCGTATTCCCTGAAGCAGAAACAGAACTGGGTGAAATCGGAAACATGCTAAGTGGAATAATGATTGAAGCAGGACAGGGATCAGGAATGACGCTAAACTTTGATACCGTAAACGAGGATGCATCAAAGATCCTTTCAGAAGCAGCAACAGTTGCTGAGCAGAAAGTCAAAGACAAATTCCCAGATCTACCAGCAGGTATGCCACAAACCGCAGTTGCGCAAACGGAGAAGACAACAGAGAGCTACTAAACTAGGGTGAAGGAATATGAACTACAACTCCAATCTTTTTCTTTCTATCGGTAAACCAATCAAGGATGAATATGGTCGTATAGTCGGAAGAGTAGCCTCTTTTGCATTAACCCCGAATGGAAAATTTGACGGTGTGTACGTAGAGTCCAATGATGGAAAATTCCTAAAACAGTCTATGGAACATCTAACATTTAATGGTGCTGAAGTTACAGTTACCTCAAGCATCAAATCTCGAGCAAGTGTTCTCTGCGATCAAATACCATTGATTTGGCGGAAGGATCAAGCCCTTAGGGACTTAGCTGAAAAAAGAAAGATTTCCCCAGACCTTTACCAAGAACTCCATAATAACTTTGAAACTGTTTTAAGCCAACTTAAGAAAGACGTGCAAGCACTATCGGAAGAAGCTGACAACGTAGTTGAACGTTGTAACGAAGAAATTAGAACTCTAGGTTACGCTGTTGTCAACCTTGAACTGGAACATGAGATAGGTCAAGTTGATGAAGAAGCATATCAATCTGCTTTCACATTGCTGCAAGAAAACCTCAAACGTGCGAACACTGAGAAAAGTGACATTGTAACTATCAAGAGCAAGCTATCGAACATAATGCTAGGTGATTCCAATAAACAAATAGAGGAAATCTCTATTGAACCGATAAAAGAAGAAACCTCTACAGAAACAGATAACGAGACAGCTAATGCAGTATCTGAAGAGACAGCTAATGCAGTATCTGAAGAGACAGCTAATGCAGTATCTGAAGAGACAGCTAATGAAGTAACTGAAGAGGCTGTTGAAGAAACTCCTACGGAAGAAACCCCTACGGAAGCAGCTGAAGAAACATTAAATGAGACTCCTAAAGAAGACCCAGATGAGACTCCTGAAGAGGCACCTGATCTTCCAGAGCCCCCAGTAGTTGTTTATGTTAAAGAAGTCGGAAAGGCTGGAATATAGTCTAGCAAGTTCGGTAGCGGGAGGAGGGAAAAAGACATACGCGGTTTATCACGGTCAAACCCTCCACCGGTACGTGAAGTTGCTTCAAAATCCATATATACTCTTAGAATTCAACAAAAAAAGCTTGAACAGGCAAGCTACAGACTAAAAGAGAGAGATCGTATACTTTTTGAATCTTGTACGGGTGCTTTGAAGAGGAATAATAAAGAAAGAGCGGCGATGTGCGCAAATGAAATCGCTGAAGTCAGAAAACTGTTAAAGTTTCTCTATAGTGTGCAGTTAGCGATTGAACGAGTCGTTCTTCGGTTAGAGACCTTGAAGGAACTTAGTGATATAGTTATTGATTTGAAGCCTGCCCTTAAGCTTCTTCAAAATGTTTCATCAGATCTGTTCCAGGTTTTGCCTGATGTTTCAAGTGAATTGAACAACGTTAATGAGACGATACGTGATACTCTTTGCGCTACTAGAATCTCGGCGGATGAGTCTCTTATTCCAGTTGGCAAAAAAACAGCAGGTGGCGACGAAGTGTTGGAGGAAGTTTCCAGTTTCCTTGAGAAGAAATTGTCAGAGAGTCTCCCTGAACCACCTGAAGCTATTGGAACCGGAGAAAAGGAGGCTCCAATACGTGAACTTGTTGCTTTGTCAGCTAGCTCCTCGCAACTGCTAGGTCAAAAGAGTACTGAAAAAACTGGAACTGATTTCAGTATTGATGCCTCAAAAACCATGTTTTCTTATAAAAAATCTGAAATTAAAGAAATTTCATTGACGGTTGAGAAGCCCTCTATTGAGGATATGCTTCTTGAATATGTTAGAAAGAGCAATGGTGAAATAGATTTAACCCGTTGCTCAAGTGCCTTGAAGACTTCGAATGAAGAAATCGAGAAGGCCCTTGAAAGTTTAGGTAGTCAAGGGAAAATAAAAATCGAACTGAGATCCCCTGAATGAACGGTGAAAAAAAATGAGTGCTTCACATGAACTTGAAAAAGCCGCAACGGCTTATGCTTTAGACGCTGTAAAATTGGACAAGCAAGGTGCAAAAGGTAGAGCTATTACTCTTTATCAGAAGGCAATAGAAAGCCTCTTGCAGCTTGTCCAGCTTTACCCTGAATATGGTTTAAACAAAGTTTATGTTCAGAGGGCAATCGCTTATCAAGAGCGAATCAAAGCTTTGCAAGGCGCAGTTTCACCTGTCGGGATGCAGACTGAATCTAATAATGGTGGAGACGGCGGTGAAACAGCTACGGGAGGCAATGGAAAGCTTGGCAAAGAGCTTGTAGTCACTGAAAAACCTGAGGTGAGCTGGGAAGAAGTTGTAGGGTTGGATACAGCCAAAAAAGCTGTTAAAGAGGCCATAGTTTATCCAGTACAGAGACCTGACTTGTTTCCTTTGGGTTGGCCAAGGGGAATTCTGCTTTTTGGTCCTCCTGGTTGTGGAAAAACTTTGCTTGCTGCTGCGGTTGCTACGGAAATAGACGCTAACTTTTACTCAATAGATGCTGCTTCGATTATGTCAAAGTGGCTAGGTGAAGCTGAACAAAATGTTTCCAAGCTTTTTAGTTCAGCTAGAAAAATCTCTACGGAAGGCAAAGCTGCCATCGTTTTTGTAGATGAATTGGACTCACTCATGGGAGCTCATTCGAACGAGGTTGGCGGTGAAATTCGTGTACGCAACCAATTTCTGAAGGAGATGGATGGCATTGTTGACAAAGGCAAGAAACTTCACGTTTACGTTATAGGTGCTACAAACAAACCATGGGATTTGGATTGGGCATTTATTCGCCGATTCCAAAAGAGGATTCTAGTTCCCTTGCCAGATCATCACACGCGATTGATGATGCTTAAACTTTACACGACTAATCTTGCAATTGAGTCTAACGTTGATTTGCATGAACTAGCTCGACTTTCTGAAGGATTTTCAGGGAGCGATATAAGGGACGTATGTCAGTCAGCTCAGCTGAAGCTCATAGGAGAGTTCTTTGAATCAGGAAAAGCGATGGATAAGGAAGCTAAACCCAGATCAATAACGATGAGTGACTTCAGACAGATATTAGAAGCTCGAAAACCAAGCGTTTCGCTCGATATGCTGTCTCTATATAACAGGTGGTTTGAGGCGTTCAAAGCCTTGTAAAAAGGAGGGGAACAAACAAAAACTGAAAACCGGGTTGGGTGGAAAGGTTTGGAGAAAACATTTTTTAGCACGCTCTCCCTTCTCCCCCTCAAATTAACTCTGAACCCCACAACCCAACAACCCGGAGTTCTTTTTTTTATTATGTAAATTCCGTTAAACCATCTCTTCTTGGAAAATTTCTTTTAGGTTTTTCTTATCTATTTCAAGTTCGTTTGCAAGGTCTTTGACTAGTTTCACGTAGGTTCGAAAGAGACTTTGGAGTATTTCGGATTTTTCTTGCTCTGTCAACTCCTTTTCTTCAGCTAGCAAAAGCGCAAACCATCTGCCGAGATCTGTGAGATTATAGGTTTTAACCCAAGTTATTCTTTTTTCTTTCTCGTTCTTTTCCATACGCTCGGTAACAACACCAAGTTTTGTGAGGGTTTTGAGGTTTTCAATTATTGTTTTATTTGAGTAATTCAAGCTCCTAACAAGGTCTTTTTGATAGATGTTTCTTGCGATTCCTTGTTTGAGCGAGAATCTTAGAACATCAACACCGGCTTTGGAACCGAATATGGCACTCAAAATTTTGTCTTTCTGCTCGGCTGGAAGAAAAACTACATAAGGATGCAATTTTACACTCAATAGTAACCCTTCGATAAGGTGTTGTAACTTCAACATTTAAGAATTATGGATTCAGTTAAAGTAAGAATTTTATTTATTATATGCTCAGAAATACGTATCTTTCAGCGCAGACTCGCCAATTGGATCTGAAAAAGATCAGTCTGAATGCCTTTTCGAAGGAACTTCTCATATAGGAAATTTCATAATAATAATCAAGCAAATACTTTTGAAGAACAAGAAATT
>Ga0209536_100002303_pt1 | contig 31011 bp, 24 predicted proteins | sample DeeMarSeWOR28_12_FD_187461 | JGI IMG/M metagenome (GOLD analysis project Ga0209536, IMG submission 187461) | Marine sediment microbial communities from White Oak River estuary, North Carolina - WOR-2-8_12 (SPAdes) (version 2) | ecosystem: Environmental > Aquatic > Marine > Intertidal zone >... | reverse complement strand
TATAAATGTCGCCCTTTCGGATTCCGAAGCTGTTGTGACTATGGCACTACCTCATGACTCATCCGGAGCCGAAACTCATTACAGGGCTTCCATAGTCACAGATCATGAGAATGAAGGCAAATCAGATACAGCCAACGTAAATTCTACCACAATCGATGCCAGATTTTTAAGCGTATCCGGGACAATATCATTTATTAAATGTGATGTTGAAGGACACGAACTGGCATGTATCAAAGGAGCGGCAAAGTTTCTGGCGCAATCTCATGCTGCCTGGCTTATCGAAGTTTCAGGAGAACCTGACGATATTTATTCGGCGGCCTATAGTGTTTTTAAGCTATTACAAAATCAGGATTACTTCGCTTGGTGGTATGACGGCGATAAACTCAGAAAATATTGCCCCGGCGACAAAAGAACCAATTATTTTTTCTTAAAAGATAACCATATTGATATTCTGAACAAAAGCGAATTAGAGTTATTATCGACTTGAGCCAACAGAAAAAATTCCTATGGGAATTCGTTAGGTTTTCCATCCCGAGCTAGCAATCTAGCCGCCCAGGCATAAAAACACAGCGGTGCATTTTCCATGGTTTTGTTCTGAGACAAAGGCATATTCGGCCCCCCGCTGGTCAAATCGTACGCCAACGAAAGAAACAGGTCTTTGACGGCATTGTCATACGCGGCAAGTCGATGCCAGCCGAACCAGACGTGACCTTTATATCCGGGCGGTAATGTACCGTGCTCGGGATCATGATACGCCACGTCACTGCCATCGACGAAGTTTGTGAAATAGAACGGATTTTTCTCCGGCTTCCAGATTTGCTTTTTAAAAGTTTTTATAAACATATCAAGGCTGGCCTTGTCAATCAAACCTTCATGGTATGCCCTGGCGGCAAGCCAGACGGTCCGGTTTGCGTGCGCGGTATCAAGGACCGCGGTTATGCCTTTCCGCCTCCAGTCGGGAATATAATACCAGACGTAACCACCCGTCGATTCGCAGGGCAATACGCCCCAGTCTCTTGGGGCCCGGCGACCAAGCCCCAAAACCTCCGGTGGAGACTGACGTAAGTCTGTTCGAGAGCCGATATATAAATTCGTCAGGAATTCGGCCCACTGTTTATAGGGATAATTTCTATAGTTTAATTTATGAAGGTCCATGCAAATCACGGCAAAATGTTCACGTATGTCCCTGGCGGTGTTTAAAACACCCAATAAGTAAATTCTTGATCTGGAGCCTTTAAAATCTTCGGGCTTAATTGATGGATTGTAAAAGAGCCATTTTTCGACAATGCTTTTCTCCACGAAATCGGCAATGTCTTTCCAGCCGTCCAGCCCCGCCTGATTGAGGGCGTCTGCAGCCATAAGAAAGCCGGCAGCGCCCTGAAAGTCACAGAGTTGATTATGACCTCCGGTCCGGCTTTCGACCTTCTTCAAAAAAAAGCACGGCCATGTTCCTCTGGGCCGGTTGCGACGGAGTAATGGACGCTGGTTCGACTTTGCGTCGGCCATTGCCTTAACAACCCGACTATTTGCCTGTTCGAGATAGCTTGACTTGCCGGTAGCCCGCCACATGTCAATCAGGCCTTGAAGCTCCTGGCGAAGATAATAAACAGCAATATCATCTGAAAGGTTCTTAGACTTGTTTTTTCGAATATGAGTTGCATATTGGCGGTCGAAAGCTGCTATAAGCCTTTTGAGCAACAACGGCCGATTGACCTCGTCCAAAGGACTTGCCTGAGAATTAAGATCGGGCAGACGAAAATCCGAGGCCGACGCCGAACATAATACTGCCAGGATACATATTGAGCATAAAATAACCCAAAAAAGAATCCATTTTATAGGACTCTGGTTTCTTGAATTATGTCGGCTTTTTTTCATGCGTTTTAGTTATACCCGGAACGAGGAAAACGATGCGATATAAACTACGAACTTGTTTCTACTTATATTATATCTTAAAGTGGTAAAAAAGCAAATAAACAGGATTTATAAAGGCTGCAAGGGCATTCAACGGTAATATTATAATCATGCACATTCTCTATCTACACCAATATTTTGCCACACGAAAAGGAACGACCGGGACGCGGTCCTACGAATTTGCTAAGTATCTTGTGGAAAAGGGTCATCACGTGACGATGATTACCTCTGGCCTGGAAAACCGAGAGTTTCCGGTGCCGGAAGATAAACGATACGCCGAGTTCGAGACCGAAGGAATTCGCGTGGTTGCAATCGCCGCGGCCTACAACGATCCACAGGTCGGCACCGGTATGAGTGGTATGCAGCGGATGTTCAAGTTCTATCAGTTCGCATGGTTAGCCTGCCGGATCGGAAAGAAACTCCCGGTACCCAATGTGGTCTTTGCCACGCACACGCCGCTGACAATCGGACTGGCCGGCCTTACACTGGGGAAATACTTCAAAATCCCTTTCGTTTTTGAGGTACGCGACCTCTGGCCTGAAGCACTCGTTAATGTCGGAGCTTTGAAAAATCCGCTGGGGATATGGTGGCTGGAGCGAATGGCAAAAAAAATCTACGCCGGGGCAAAACATATCGTTGCCCTTTCACCCGGCATGAAAGAAGGCATTATCCGCACGGGTGTGTCAGTAGATAAAGTTACGGTAATCCCGAATGGCAGCGACCTGGATTTGTTCAGCCCGGACATTGATGGCTCGGCACAGCGAGAACAACTCGGATTAAAAGACAGATTCACCGCGATTTATTTCGGGGCGATGGGTTTGGCGAACGGACTCGAATACGTGATTGAATCCGCCAGAATCCTTGCCGAACGCCGCAGCAATCATATTGTCCTCGTGCTCCTTGGCAGCGGCGGAAAACGTGCTGAACTGGAGGAGCTGGCGAGCGAATACGAACTGAAAAACGTGATCTTCAGTAATCCAGCACCCGACAAGGAACGATTAGCTAAAATCGTATCAGGCTGCGACGTTTGCCTGACTATCTATCGGGCCGTCAAAGAGCACACCTGGTCTCCCAATAAGATGTTCGATGCCCTGGCGGCGGGAAAACCCGTGCTGATAAACGTTCCAGGCTGGCTGGGTGAAACGATAGAGAAAAACAACTGCGGCAGGTGCCTTGACGCCAATCGCCCTGAAATGATGGCCGATGCGCTCGAAGAGCTGGCGGCGGATCAGGTGCTATGCCAGCAAATGGGCAAAAATTCCCGTGAGTTAGCAGAGCGGGAATTTGATCGTATCAAATTGGCCAACATCTTTGAAAACACCCTAATCGAGGCCATTAGCAACAAATAAACAATGAACAAGACTAATGATGACGCCTTTAAAGTTAGACAAGCATCAGAGGTACATATTTCTGGTATGGCCCAGTGCCATATAAAGTCCTTTCCGGGACGCTTTATGACCGAGATGGGCTATCATTGGCTTTGTGCTCTTTATCGATTTTTCATTAAGCATCGCGAGGGCATTTGCCGGATTACCGTTGATACTGACGGCAAAGTCATTGGTCTGGCAGTTGGTGGAAATTCTCATATCCGGGAAGAATTTTTAAGATCGGCACTGTTTCGCTATCCACACATTATATTCCGGAAGTTTCTCAGCAAGCGAATAGTACGTCGAGTACTTCTACAGGAACTCGCAAGGAAATTAAAGCGAAAACACACCGTCTCTCATTCAAGCGAAACTGCAGCCTCATGTGTCGGGATTCGTTCAGGTAACCTGCTGTCGATTTGTGTTCTGCCTGATCGCGAAGGGACCGGCATTGCCGGAAAACTTATCGAGTCTTTCCAGCATGCTTGTAAAACCGAAGGATATAAGCGGCTTACTTTATCGGTTGACAAAAAAAATAGCCGTGCTATTGCATTTTATAAGAAACACGACTGGCACCAGAGCAACATATCAGGAGAAAGTATTAGATTTGTTTTGGACTTGTGAGTGCTGAGGAAACCTCATGCAGGATTTACCATTCGTAACTATCATCATGCCGATTCGCAACGAGGCCGATTATATAGAGCGGTCGATAAGGAGCGTATTGGATAATGATTATCCCGCCGGGAAAATGGAGATTCTCGTCATAGATGGTATGAGCGATGACGGCACGAGAGAAATAGTAACCCGTCTGTCGAAGGTGGACAGCCGGATAAGAATGTTGGATAATCCCAAGCTGATTACTCCGTCTGCGATGAACATCGGAATTAAGGCAGCACAAGGTGATTTGTTCATTCGAGTGGACGGCCATGTAGAAATCCCAGCGGACTTTATCGCTAAATCGATCCGGTGTTTGCACGAACATCCCGAAGCCTGGATTGCAGGCGGCTATATTAAAACAGTTGCTGACAGTTTTACTGGCAAGACTATTGCCGCGGCGATGCGCTCACCCATCGGCGTTGGTAACTCACGGTTCAGATTGGGAGATTACGAAGGCTGGGTCGATACCCTCGCCTTTGGCGCGCACCATAAATGGGTCCTGGACAAAATCGGATACTTCGACGAGGAATTAGTACGCAATCAGGATGATGAATTCAATCTGAGAATCATCCTGGCCGGCGGTAAAATTTGGTTGTCAAAATCAATCCAAAGTACATATTTTTCGCGGGGCTCGCTGCATAAACTCTGGAAGCAGTATTTTCAGTACGGCTTCTGGCGGATAAGGACTTTACAAAAACATAAAAGGCCAGCCAGCTTCAGACAATTAGTACCTTTGTTATTCGTCCTATCCCTTCTACTGTTAGGATTGGCAGGTTTTTTATGGAAGCCGCTTTGGATTCTGTTGGCGATTGAAGCAGCATTGTATATACTGATGATTTCGATTGGAGCACTGGATGTCGGTCGCAAATCAGGTTGGCAATACACACCTCTGTCGCCGGTAGTTTTCGCTGTACTGCATTTTGCCTATGGATTGGGTTCGCTGTGGGGTATTGTAAGGTTTTCCATCCTGAGAGGATGCGGCTTGAAAAAACCAGAGCAAATGCAAATGTCGAGGTAGCGAAACTCCAATGGATAAAATAATAGAACAATACCAGCAAAAGTTTGCTCAATTCTTCGGCGCAGAACGGGCCTTTGCCTTCTGGAAAGGCAGGGTAGGATTATACGCCGTGTTGCGAGCGCTCGATGTCGGCGCCGGTGACGAGGTCATCCTGCCGGGCTATACCTGCGTGATGAATGTCAATCCGATCAAGTATGTCGGGGCAAGGCCGGTGTATGTCGATATCGAGCCGAATACATTCAACCTGAATATGAACCTGCTGAAAGAAAAAATCACAAACAAAACAAAAATCATTATTGCCCAGCATACATACGGTTATCCGTGTGAAATGGATACTATAATGGAAATCGCCCGGAGCAAAGGTGTTTGTGTCATCGAGGATTGCTGCCTTGCCCTGGGCTCGAAATATAAAGACAAAATGGTCGGGACATTAGGCCGAACCGGATATTTCTCATTTCAATGGAACAAACCTTACACGACCGGTCTCGGAGGAATGATAACAACAAGCGACTCAGAATTAGACGAACGGATTGAATCACTCGCGGCAAATGAAATGTGCCCCCCTTCGAGCCGGGAGCTCTTTATGCTCCGAATACAATTGGTAATCTATAGATTATTCATCTATCCAAGAACGACCGCTCTGGCCCAGAATATGTTCAGACATCTCACAAAAAAAGGGGTAGTCGTCGGCTCCTCGAGCTCAAGCGAGTTCGAGCCGGTCAAAGCTAACGATTTCTTCAAAGGTATAAGCAAGATGCAGGCCCACTCTGGTATCAGGCAGCTCGACCGAATAGAAGAGAACATCGCCCACCGGCGGAAGATGGCACAGTTATATGATGATTTGCTTGCCGCAAAAGGCTGGAAATCCAGTAACGACCGCAGGGACTGGGTCGAACCTGTCCTGGTAAGATACCCGGTGCGAATCACAGAGAAGAAAAAGGCCCTCGCGCAAGCAGCCAAAGCTGGTATTGAGCTTGGAAGTTGGTTTGAATGTCCCCTACACCCAATCGAAACACCGCTGGCCTTATACGACTACGAACTCGGTATGTGCCCGGAAGCTGAGAAAGCCGCCCGTGAGACAGTGAATTTGCCGCTACATCCACGCACTAACGAAGAGACCACCGTAAAAACCGTTGATTTCATAACCAGCTTCACCCAAGTCCGTTAACAGCTGCTATTACTCCTTGCGGATAGCCCCACGCAGGCCTTCCATTTTAAGGTAGCCTTTTTTCCAGACGATTATACCTGAAACTGCAAATACGAGAACATATATAATCAGGACATATCTTGCTCTTATTTTTGTTCTGAGGCTCAGCCCGAGCCCAATCAGAGCATACAGCCCGGCTAAGCCGTAGCAGATAGTGACAGTTTTTTTCAGCGGTATTCCCCTGTCAATCATCTGGTCATAGATATGACCGCGGTCGGAGACAAACAAAGGTCTGCGATTAAGGAGCCGCCTTGCCAAAGCAACAGTCGTATCGAGAATCGGAAGACCAAAGACGACCACGGACGCCATCCACCAGCGGACGGCCTTTTCGGCGAATAAAATCATAAGCGCCGCTGCGATAAATCCGAGCAGCATACTGCCGGCATCTCCCATGAATATCTTGGCGGGATGCCGATTGAAAGGCAAAAAACCGCAGACCGCTCCGAGCAGCCCCAAACACAAAATAACACGGACCGAATCTCCTCCCACCTTGCTTGAGCCCCATGTCCCAAGGTGAATGGCCAGCATCAAAAGAGCTGTAGCGATAATTACGGTGACACCGGCACAAAGACCATCCAAGCCATCGAGCAGGTTCAGTGAATTCGTCGCTCCGAGGACAAATATGATCACTATAGGGATCCCCAAAATTACCTCAAGGTTCTCTGGAATATTCAATCCGAAATAGGCATTGAGAAAACCGAGGCTGGGCCTGACTCCTACTGCCACAAGAATAACAGCGGAAACAATTTGTCCCAGTACCTTCTGGTGAGGTTTTATATCGAATATGTCATCAACCAGACCAATGCAACAAGCAATTGCTCCCCCAGCCAGAATTCCGAAAAGCCAAATAAAAGTTGAGGGCAGATGCTGGCCATAAAGGCAATAAATACCAGCAAGAACACCTGATGTTAATCCGACAAGCATCCCGACACCACCAAGATAAGCGACAGAAGCTTTGTGAGTTTTTACGAGACGGTCGGGTTTGTCGACAATGCCGAACTTTATAGCTATGTTCTTGCACAGCCATGTGACTACAAACGCAAAGACAAATGAAAATACGAGTACAGACCAGAACTGCAGGACCCAGCTTATGGGCCTTTCAGGGCCTATTAGATTATCCAGCATATTCTTGTCCTTTACCTGCAGACATTCCGAGTATGGAAGCACATATAGATTTTCTATAGTCTATCAAGCACCCTTCAGCCTGTCCAGACCAATCACCACAGGATTGACGCTAATGACGTAACCGAGTAAACTATTTTTTATGAGTTTTTCAAATATCTTAAAGCGTGGACTTGATATAGTTATGTCCCTATTGACATTGATTATTCTCTGCCCGGTATTGTTTCTTATCGTCATTGCGATAAGAGTCAGCAGCAAAGGGCCTGTCATTTTCAAGCAAAAAAGGGCAGGCAAAAATGGTAATCCGTTCGTTTTTTACAAGTTTCGCACGATGATTACCGATACTGATCCCTTTGGGCCCAGTCCGAAATCCGGGCGGGATCCCCGGTTGACAAAAATCGGAAGAATTTTGCGCGAATATTCCCTTGACGAACTGCCGCAATTGTTTAATATATTAAAGGGAGATATGAGCGTTGTCGGCCCACGGCCGTTGTACCTTTCGCAGATACCTGAATGGAGCGAAAGGCAGAAGAAACGGCTACTCGTAAAACCCGGTTTGACCGGTCTAGCACAAATATCTGGACGGGGAGAATTAACACAGGAAGAAAAACTTGAAATTGATGTTAAATACGTGGAGACAGCAAGCTTGTCAGCCGACATGAAGATAATATTAGCTACCATTGCCTATGTCTTTAGACGAAAAGGCATATATGAAAAAAGATACTCGCAAGCCGAATCCACACGAGGAATGAAACCTTAATCCTCGATTTCCGTCTGGGACTAAAATTGAAAAAACATGAAATATGTGACAAAAATAGAACAGTTAGAGCAACTGAGTCCGGCGGAAAAAACTGAACTCAAACAGGTAACCGAAAAGTTCTCCTTTCGCAGCAACGACTATTATTTGTCGTTGATCGATTGGAATGACCCTGACGATCCAATTAGGACGCTAATCATCCCCAACCTGCAGGAACTTGACGAATGGGGCCGGCTTGATCCATCGGACGAGAAAGCCTATTGCATTATGCCCGGGCTCGAGCACAAATATCCTTCCACCGCGCTTCTGCTGGTTAGCAATGTCTGCGACGGAATCTGCCGGTACTGTTTCCGCAAGCGTGTCTTCATCAACCCGCATAACGAATACCTGCGAGACCTTCCAGCAGCAATACAATACATACAGCAGCATAACGAGATTACCAATGTGCTTCTAACGGGAGGTGACCCACTTTCGCTCAATTCTTCAAAACTTGAAAATATTATCCGTGAACTAAGGAAGATCAAGCATGTCAGCATCATTCGCATCGGTACAAAAATACCAGCTTTCAATCCCTCTCGGATTGTCGAAGACCCGGCTTTAGCCGAGATGATAAACAAGTACAGTACAGACCAGAAAAGAATATACATCATGACACACTTCATCCACCCGAGGGAATTGACAGATCTGGCAGTCAAGGCAGTCGGTATGTTACAGAAAGCCGGCGCTATCATCGCCAACCAGATGCCGTTGATAAGAGGCGTTAATGATAAACCTGAGGTCTTGGCGGAGCTATTGGCAAAATTATCCTTTACTGGTGCGGTTCCCTACTATATTTTCCAGTGTCGTCCGGCAGTGGGCAACAAAGCATACACTATCCCTATCGAGCAGGGATACGAAATTGTCGAGCAGGCGAAAGCTCTTGTCTCCGGACCTGCAAAACGCATCCGGTTTGTCATGTCTCACTCAACCGGCAAGATCGAAATCGTCGGCAAGACAGGAAATTCCGTCTATTTCAAATACCACAGGGCCGCCGAAGAAGCCGATAGCGGGCGTTTCCTGACTTGGGATAGTAACCCCGATGCATACTGGCTCGATGATTATACTGAAATGATTCAGGATTATCCCGTTGATCTGCCATATAGGTCCTATGGTCCACAATAATATCGTGCTGCGTGTTGTGTGCCGCATTTTGTGTTTTAATTACATGGCAACCATCACGCCCCACTCAGCGTGCTATCCTCAGTACTCCTTACGGAGAACGTCGAATGTAAAACCCTATAGCGACTGCAGCTATTGCTCCAAAGGCAAAGAATATGTCGGAGATCGCAAAATCTTTACCGGCTATAATGGAAGACAACTTCACTATTATCAGAAAACCGGTCGGGCCCGCTACAGCTAAAATGAGCCATTTGGCTTTTGTGGCTTTTGCAGCAAAAAGATGCATGCATTGAATCCATAGAACCGTCAAAACCGCATAGGCAAGGAGATTAAATATTGCATTTGTAACAGGCAACAGGTCAGCCAGACTTGTCCGCGTGACATTAGTTATACCGAAGATGAAAGTTGCCATAACAACAAGCCCCGCAGGCCAAAACGTAAGAAAGGAAGAAAGAATTAAGCCCACCACTGCACCAGCCAGATCAGAGAAAAAATCCCGAATATCAGAGCTTCTTCCCGCCACATAGCCCTGAAGCAACTCGTCAAGAACTCCATATAGGACTATCACAAATAATACTAACCAGGGCTTAGCCCTGCACCAGTCAACTTTTCGATTACCTCCAACAACAGACCAAAGCAAAAAAGCCAAAATCAGATATGTCAGAAAATGAAGAGTCTTATCAGCAACATCAGCTTCTCGAACCACACGCGGGATTGGAACATGTGTCAGAACAAACAGTACCGGCCAGTAAAGAGCCAACACACACGCCGCTATTTTCTGTTGGTGCGATAAAGTCATTGAAACCACCTAAAAGAGTACCTACTCAGTAAAACTGTCTCACTCAGGACTCAACAAACCGACACTACCTACATTTTCTGCCGTCAAGAGCAGCAGCCAATCATCGCCATCATTCGGAGTAGAAAGGTTTTTGCCGTTATTTGTCATGCCGCCATAACGCCTGTCCGAAGTGTTTTGTGCATTTATCCACGTTATATTGTAGGAGCGGGCCCCCACAGAAACATTTACTATTCCACTGCTAACGAGATATACCAGATAGCACCTGTCTTCTTCCGCAAGACAAAAGCCGTTATCTACAATTCTTTGGCTGGGATTCAAACGATAAAATGGTATAGTCTCAAAAAAGTCCCAGACCTTTTTGACAATATCATGTCGGGCCTGTTTTCTGTCGGAAAGATCCATGCTCCCGCTAAAACCCGAAGACGAATCTCCATCCATATCCCCATAATTAATCGCTGCACCTGACATAATTATGACGAACGCTTTTTTGCGGATATCTGCATCATTCCGAATATTATGATATTTATTGCCGGGCCAGAATACCTCCTGGGCAAAAAGCGGCTTGGTTTTATGATGGTTTTTCAACAAAGCCTTGTGAATGTCCGACAAGTTTGTCCCTTTCCAACCCTGCAGCGTCACGAAAGAGAGCCAATCCTCGTTTTTGAATGGATCGTCACCGCTCGGATTATGAACCGAGAGCAAGTGTCCGAATATGTCCAGTTTTTTGATCTCTCGACCGAGGCGATTGATATCGGTCGCCATCATAGCGTTCTGGAACTCATCAGGTTTGATTGCCGGTTCGGGCCCTGCCACATTAAAAAGAACATTCCAGTACGCCCCAAGGCGGGCCAGGATATACTCAATATATTCGGTCTGCTCCCGGTGACTTGCAGGAAAGTTCGAACTCTGCCCAAAGAAACCGGCAAAAGGATAAACAATAATTTTGCGCCCAGCCAAGTCTTCCAAAATAGCCTCCATCTTTTGAAATTCAACCGCGTACAGAGGCCAAAGGTTGGGCGTCCTCCAGCCGCGACCACGGCCTTCGACATCTCGGTTCAGATAGTGACTGGCCACAGAAAGCATGTTATAGCCTTGTGCCTGCAGCCAGTCCAGAAACTCTTTGCGCTTGGCAGCCGGCCAGTTTTCAGCAAAAAATCGGTCGCCGATATGAAAACTGCGGACCAAAAGATGTTCACCGCCCTTATAGCCAAACCATGTCGGATTTACCTGGTCCACTGAAATCATACCGGGAATATCAGACTGGACGCATTCAAATGTTCTACCGATTCCTGCTGAGCCATCCGAGAAAACGGCATCGTATTTCCAGGTGCCGATCCGGTCGGGCATAAACCGAATCTTCCACGTCTGGTTGCCGTCATAGAATCCCCAAAACTTTACTTCCTTGCCATCTGGATTTTTATACGTAACATTCAATGTAACATCGCGATAAGGATTCCGGTATTTTTTTTCGTTCTTAATTGATATTTCGAAACGAGCCCACCGACCTACCGAAATGTCGGTAATAGCATCGCAGTTTTCCGACTGTAAAAGTGGAAAAAGCAACAGGTAAAAAAGTAGATTGACATATACTTTGCTTATCATCGAATCAGCAACAATTTACACTATTTCAATGGATAATCTCGTGAAAATCCACGTTTTCCTGCCTCATTTGCCCTGTAAAAGCGAATCTGCGGGGAATCGCTTCACTCCTGATCATACTCAAGGCAAAAACACCCGAAACAATCTGAAACTTTTTCAGGATTATAGCCGAACAGCCCTGAAAATTACTGACGTGTGGAAAAATATACGAAGTTATACCCTAAAAATAAAGTTTAATCTGGGAAATTCAAAAATGAGTGTATAATATAAATATAACGATTGCAGACTACGACATGAAAATTTATTTTGGAGGATAAAGAAATGAAACGCTTAACAATTCTCGCAATGGTTTTTGCTTGTTTTGCAACGCTTTGTCTCGGACGCAGCAGATCCCGAACACCACAGATGATAATCCAGCTAACAGATCCCAATCTGGTAGGGTATATGAGCCTCGAGGAGGCTTTAGCCAAACGGCGAAGTGTGCGACAATTCAGCAGCGAACCGATTAAACGCTCACAAATCAGTCAATTGGCCTGGGCCGGCCAGGGTATAACAGAGCCACAAAGAGGCCTGCGTACGGCACCATCGGCAGGGGCGACTTATCCCATTGAGCTCATTTTTGCAACACCTGAGGGTTTGTTTGTTTATCGCCCGACCGATCACAGCCTGATGCAGATTGGGAATCAGGATATCCGAAACGGTCTGGCAGCAGCCGCTTCAATGGCCGAGTCAGTAGCCGGAGCCGGTTGTGATATTATTGTTGCCGGTGCCATAAGAAAGCTGACCGACCAATACAAAGACAAAGCCAGAACATACATGCACATGGAAGCGGGGCACATTGCCCAGAATATCCAGTTGCAGGCTGTCTCTTTAGGCCTGGGATCCGTAACGGTCGGTGGTTTTGATACAAAGGAGGTCCGCAGTGTCTGCAAACTTACAAGAACTCTGGAGCCGCTTTATATAATTTGTGTCGGTTATCCGGCAGGACAGGGCACAACAGAAAGTTCCGACGGACAAGCCGGTGCTGCGGGGAAAAAAGCAGCATTAATCATAGCAAGTCAGAGCTTCCAGGAGGAGGAATTATTCGGAACGAAAAATGTGCTCGATGCCGCGCAGGTCCAGACATTCATAGCAAGCACGAGAACCGGCATGATCCAGGGTATGCTCGGAAACATGGCCGAGGCAAGTATTCCTGTAAACCGCTTAAAGGTCGATGACTATGATGCGATAATCTTTATAGGCGGCACCGGAGCAGTCGAGTATGTTGGCAGCCCTCTTATTATGAACATGGTTCGTGAAACGATCCGCAAGGGAAAGGTTCTTGGCGCGATTGGTACGGCTCCCACCATTTTGGCCAATGCTAACGTGCTTGCCGGTATTCAGGCAACGAGCTATATTTCCGAACGAGACGTACTCATACAGGCCGGTGCCATATATACTATTTTCCCTGTTCAACAGGATAGACAAATCATAACCGCCACCGGTCCGCAGGCAGCAGCACAATTCGGCAGATTCATTGTGGATGCCCTCGCCGGCAGATAACGCTGCTTAGCAGAAAAAGCCACAAAATTAGGCCGTATCCCGGGTGTGGCTGTAACTATTTGTAATGGGCAGTCGTCGGTCCTTACCGAACGCCTTCGGTGTGATTTTTATTCCCGGTGGTGATAACCTCCTCTTGTACTCGTTTCGGTCAACCATACGAATAACCTTATTGACCACATCCTCCGGCAGACCTTGCCTAACAAGCTCCGTGACGGATTTATCCTCTTCGACATAACCTTTGAGAATTCTGTCGAGTAGATCGTAATCGGGGAGCGAATCGCTGTCTTTCTGGTCCGGTCTGAGTTCGGCGCTCGGCGGCCTGTTTATTACATCTTCCGGTATTACTCGGCGCCTGCTTATCCTGTTAATATGTTCGGCCAGTTCGTAAACGATTGTCTTCGGAACGTCCTTTATAATTCCGAAGCCGCCGGCAGTGTCGCCATAGAGTGTCGAGTATCCGACCGCTGTCTCGCTTTTATTGCCGGTCGTCAGCACGAGCGAGCCAAAACGGTTGCTTAGCGACATCAGGATACAACCGCGAATTCTGGCTTGCAGATTTTCATATGCAATTCCCTCATCGTTCCAGCCTTCGACAATCAGGAGCGACTGGTGAAACTGAGAGAGCATCGGACCAATCGGAATCGTATGAAACTCGATTCCCAGATTTTCTGCCAGCTTTTCAGCGTCGCTTATAGTTCCGGGGCTGTTGAATTCCGACGGCATACTGATACCGACAACATTCTCTGAGCCCAACGCTGCTACGGCAATCGCTGCAGTAACAGAAGAATCTATGCCGCCGCTCAGTCCAAGCAGTACTTTCTTAAAACCATTTTTACACGTGTAGTCCCTTGTGCCAAGCACAAGCGCCTGATAAATTTCATCAACATTGTCGCTCGGCTGCTGAGCCGACGGCTGCAACGGCTCGATCCGAACAATCCCATTTACTGCCGGGACAACATCAGCAATAATCAAATCCTCATCAAATGCTTTCGCTTTGGCAACAATCCCGCCAGTCGAATCGACAAACATACTTCGGCCATCAAAAATCAATTCATCCTGACCACCAACAAGATTGCAATATGCAACAGCACAATTCAATTCCTTTGCGCATGCATCAATAACCTTCTCTCTCGCCAGAATCTTACCGGTATGAAACGGTGAGGCTGATATGTTAAGAATCATCTGGATTCCGCCGACGCTCGAGAGAAAATTACGAAGCCATCGGATATTCCAGATATCAAAACAAATGGTAATGGCAACATTGAGGCCATCGACGCTAATGACGAGCGGCTCGGCGCCGGGTTGAAAATACCGCTGCTCATCGAACACACCATAATTCGGCAGCATCCCTTTTCGGTACACTTTGCTTACCTTGCCATCCTGCAGCACCGCAGCAGAATTATAGCTTTTGTTCCTTTTGCCTTCAGCAAAGCCCACTATGATAGTCTTGTCTGCGCAATCGGCAGCAAGTTTTTCGAGAGTAAGTGAGCAATCTCTTAAAAAATGCTGCTTGTACAGCAAATCTTCCGGTGGATAGCCGCAGATAGCTAATTCCGGAAAGGCCAGCAAATCTACATCCGCCTCAACCGCCCGGGCATAGAATTGTCGCATCTTTTCAGCATTACCAGTCAAATCACCTACAATCGCATTGAATTGACCCAATCCTACTCGCACTAAACATGCCTCCGAAATACAAATATTTCACAAGACACAATCTAATAGTAACAAAAAAACGGAGAGGGCGGGATTCGAACCCGCGGTACTCCAAAAGAGCACACCGGTTTTCGAAACCGGCTCGATCAGCCACTCCGACACCTCTCCAGTTCTACATCTGACGATATCCCAGCTAAGCCTATTGGCTCAACCGCTGATAATTTCACAGTTACTTTACACCCAAAAGGTCGATATTGCAAGAAAATTAGAGTAACTTAGCATCCTGGTCCAGGATTTTCATAACTGCCTAACGCGAATGTTACGGAACCACACATTGGCACCATGGTCCTGGAATCCGATATGACCTTCACGCTTAAAATCCTTCAGGGCGGTGCGGAATTTGTTTTTCGAGCCGTCAGGTTCGGGATTTTTACCCGGCTCGGCCCATCGGTCCAGGTCCATGTCGATGATTTGCTCGCCATTGAGCACGATGACAATCTTATTGTCCTTTGCTGTAATTGCAACATGGTTCCACTGGCCGTCTCTGGTCATTTCCCTGCTGGGAGCCAGGGCGTCGTAAACCGCGCCACAGCTATGCTTACCCGGCTTATCGACACGCTTATAGACCTGCATTTCCAATCCAGTCTGGACGCAATCTTTGGGATTATCTGTACGGAAGAAGATGCCGCTGTTGCCCTCGGTCCTGAATTCCAGATCGAGAACGAAATCGCCGAAGCGTTCTTTGGTCCAGATCATGCCGGCACTGGATTTGCGGGTAAGCACACCGTCTTGGATTACCCATCCGGCGCTCGGCCTTCCGCCATCGTCATTCTGCCATTTACTTAGATTCGAGCCGTCAAAAAGAACCTGCCACCCGGTTTTATCAGCAACTTTTCTTCCGCCGTTCAACAGAATATCTATACGGGGCGTTTTATGATTATACGGCTTCATCAAAATATCCAGGTCGCCGTCGCCGTCAAGATCGCCGAGCTTGCCTTCATGAATCCCCTGACCGTGCGAGGCAACGGTTTCTTTGAAGTGGCCTTTGCCATCGCCGTACCAGATGTATGTCTTTGCCTCGTCACCGGCACCGGGATTGCCCATCTCACCGATGAAGATGTCGAGATTGCCGTCGCCGTCGATGTCTCTGATTTCACAGGTATGGCCGTGGATGACCTCGCGCAGCACATGCACTTTCCATCCGTCGCCGGTCCACTCGTACCAACGGGCCTGCCCGTCCATATCGCCGGGCGAAAAAACAACCTCGGGACGACCGCCCCTGACCAACTGGCCGGCGGCACATTGTGTAAACGCCATCTCGGCATCGATTACATGCTCTTTGAATTCGACGCCACCCTGGTGTTCGAACCAGCGCCCTCCGCCGACGAGGTCGACTTTGCCGTCCAGATCGATATCAACGGGAATAGATGGAAAACCCTCCCGTTCCTGCCCCGACGACCATTCATAAATAGCAGAAGAAGGCCATGGTTCGGTCGATTTCGGATTCGATGGGATTTCAAAAAGTAAAAGCCTCTTAGCCCCTTGATTCCACGAGACGAATTCCACCTGCCCGTCACCGTCGAAGTCGCCAACGGTCTGGTCGTGATGTTTATTTCCATCGGAGTTCTTGATATACCGGCACATCCATGGCTTCGAGAAATCCGGATATGGATTCTCCCACCACCAGATTGCGTTGCCGCTGTAGTCCTGGCCCAGGATAACATCCAGGTCGCCGTCCCGGTCGATATCGCAATAATCACCGCCTGCTTCGGGATTTTTTCTCGTATTGTCAATTACGAACTTGTCCCAGCCTTTTCCGTTATATTTATACCAGACCACGGACGGCGTTTGAGTTCGTTCGCCCACAACGAAATCGTCAATACCGTCCTTGTCGATGTCCAGAATCAGACAACACGTCTGCTGCTCGCCTTCATTAGGAGTCGGCATATCGCCGGTCGAGCTGCTTTTACGCTGCCACGCCACTTCAGCATTTGCCGTAGTCAAACATAAAACAACTGTCAACAGCAGCGTTATTGCCGTACCTGATGCGTTCCTTTTAAAGAATGGACCTCTTTCTACGATGTTTCTTTTGGGATTCGTTTTCATTGAATAGCTCCTTCAAATGATATTTACCATATAGCCCAACCTGCTGATTCGATATATTAACAGATCGACACCGAAACGTCTATTCAAGTCCGCACAAAACAGAAGTTGACGCTACATCTTTGTCAGAGTAACCTATAGCAGAGATAGTGAAGTTGACTGAATGATTAACCCTCTAAAAGCAATATGAACAAGTAATAGGAAGACACAAATTATGAACATTCCCTTAAAACTAAAAAGCTTTATCCAGGCAACCTTTCTTATTACGCTACTTGTCGACGCCCGGTACGGATTTGCCCAGGGCACGCGCAGCGACTACGAGCGGGCGACGAATCTGCAAGAAACTACCGCCGATAAAGTTTTCAAAGATCGGGTAACCGCCCACTGGCTGAAGGACAATAAGCGGTTCTGGTATCGTAACGATTTGCCTGAGGGCAAACGTGAATTCATTTTCGTCGATACTGAAAAGGGCATCAAGCAGCCTGCGTTCGACCATGAACGGCTGGCTGAATCGCTGTCGAAAGCTGTAAATCAAGAAATAGATGCTGAAAAGCTTGCCATCGATCGTTTGATATTCGACGAAACCGGCTCATCGCTTACGTTCAGCTACGACAACAGTTGGTGGAAATGCAGCTTGAGATCTTACAAAATCGAAACAACATCCCGGGATGAATCAGCGGCCTCATCACTCGAGCCGCTCCGCCGGTGGCGAACAAGCGGGCAAACCGGCGAAGAAACATCGATTACTTTTATCAATCGCACGGACAAAGATATTGATATCTACTGGTTAGATTCCGACCGGCAGCGAAAACACTACGCCACTGTAGCCGCCGGTGACCGGCATCTCCAAAACACTTATGCCGGGCATGTCTGGCTGGTAACGGACAAGGATGGGGAAACTCTGCTTGCGTTCATGGCCGAGGAAGAGGCTGCCGACGCGATTATAGACGAAGAAACGATTCGTGAAGCTGCCAATAGAAGGCAGCAGAGAGGACCAAGTGGCCCAAGGTCACAAGCAAAGTCTCCCGACGGTAAATGGTCGGCTTCCATTAAGGACTACAATCTCTACGTGCAGAATCTCGAAACGGATGAAGAGATAGCATTTACCGAGGACGGCACTGAAGAGGATGCTTATTCCGACCGCTTTTATTGGTCGCCCGATTCGACCAGGCTTCTCGTGCTGCGAAGATGCAAAGGCGACGACAGAAAAGTATATATTATCGAGTCGTCACCAGACGACCAGTTGCAGCCCAAGCTCCACAATTACTCCTATCTCAAACCGGGTGACAAGATTCCGATCGACAAACCCCACCTTTTCCATATCTCCGACAGACTTCATATTCCGGTCCCGGACGAGCTGTTGCCAAATCCCTGGAGTATTTCAGAGATCCGCTGGTCGCCTGATTCGAGCCGGTTTACATTCCTTTATAACCAGCGGGGTCACCAGGTACTTCGTATTATAAGCGTGGACGCCACGACGGGCCGGCCCCGCGCCATAATCGACGAAAAGAGCGAGACTTTCATTGACTACTCCGGCAAGCAATTCAGTCGTTACCTCGACGATACAGACGAAATAATCTGGATGTCGGAGCGTGACGGCTGGAACCACCTCTATCTCTATGACGCCGAGACGGGAAATGTCAAAAACCAAATCACCAAAGGCCAGTGGGTTGTCCGCCGAGTTGAGAGCATAGACGAAGAAAAACGGCAAATCTGGTTTCATGCCTGCGGAATTCGGCCCGAGCAGGATCCTTATTACATTCATTTCTGCCGGGTAAACTTCGACGGCTCCGGTTTGGTAGTTTTGACTCGCAGCAACGGCACACATGACATTACATTTTCACCTGACCGTCGTTTTCTCTTCGACCGATGGTCCCGCGTCGATCAGCCGCCGGTAACGGAGCTGCGCAGCACAGATGACGGAAAGCTTATCTTCGAGCTGGAACGGGCCGATTGGAGCATGCTGCTGGCAACCGGATGGCAGCCACCTGAGCGTTTTGTCGCAAAAGGCCGGGACGGCAAAACGGACATACACGGAATCATAATCCGCCCGAGTAATTTCGATCCCGGTCAGACATATCCCGTAATCGAGAAAATCTATGCTGGCCCGCAAGGCGCCTTCGTTCCCAAATCGTTCGGTCTCCAAACCCGTGAGCACGCAATTGCAGAGTTGGGTTTTATAGTTGTGCAGATGGACGGTATGGGTACATCATACCGTTCGAAGGCGTTTCACGATGTATGCTGGAAAAATCTCGGAGACTCGGGCTTTCCCGACCGTATTCTCTGGATGAAGGCCGTTGCGGCCAAGTATCCCTACATGGACCTGACGAGAGTCGGTATATTCGGCGGCTCGGCCGGTGGCCAGAGCGCGCTGCGCGGTTTGCTTGCACACGGCGATTTTTACAAAGTCGGGGCCGCTGACTGCGGCTGCCACGATAACCGGATGGACAAAATCTGGTGGAACGAGCTGTGGATGGGCCCAGATATCAACGAACCACATTACGAAGAGCAATCGAATGTCACCCAGGCGCACAAACTGCAGGGCAAACTGCTGCTGACAGTCGGAGAACTCGACAGAAACGTGGATCCCGCTTCAACTATGCAGGTAGTCGATGCGCTTATCAAAGCGGACAAAGATTTCGATATGCTAATCGTACCGGGTCGTGGTCACGGGGTGGGAGAAATTCCCTACGCCAGCCGGCGACGTATGGATTTCTTCGTGCGCCACCTGCTCGGAGTAGAACCGCGCAGCCTGCCGTAAAGGAGTACACCTTTGCATGTTAGCAATGCATCAGTTCGATAAATCTTTTATGTAAATATCCTTATAGTGAATTTTAAGTAAATCGCCTGTGTGTACCTGAAGAGCAATATGACCGAAAAGCCCGACATTTCGAGCCTTGTGTATATCATCATCGAGCACGCTAGTACCATCGTATTCTGCGACCTTTACGCCATTGAGGTGGGTGGTCACCCTCGTGCTGACGGCCCTGATTTCCAACTCGTTCCAGCCGGGCCCTTCATCGCTGTAATAAAAGACCATCTCAGACGGTGCCATTGACGAATCGACCCATTCGCCCTTTGGAACATCGGGATAAAGCCAGTGTTTGACGCCCCTTGTTTCATCCCAGATCATGCCAGTTCGCCATGGTCCGGGTGGATTTATATCTATCTGGGGGCCATCCAACCAACCGGCCTGATCGTCGTATCGACTGCGGATCTGGACACCGCTGTTACCCGGATTGTCGCGGTAAGCCTGGAAACGCAGCCGCAGGATAAAGTCGCCATATTCCTGCTCGGTGAGTAACCAAATATAATCATGCTCCTTGCCGGCCATCGAATCGGCGAGGATTGTGCCATCCTCAACCCGCCAGAATTGCTTGCCAGCATCGGTCGGCTTGCATTTCACGATCCATCCGGTTAGGTCTTCTCCGTTAAATAACGACTCCCAGTCATCATCCTCGGGACAAAAAGAACACCGTTGGCAACCTGCATTAATTATTACAGCCAGAATCGTAATAATTATGCTAAACTGGTTGAAAGAATCTCTAATATTCATTTGAGATTACCTCACAAAGTAAACAATCTGATTTTCATGCTAATAATACATTTGTCAGCACATATCATACTTAAAGCCGGGATTCAATTCCACCATGTTTACTAATTCGACCGGTGATAAATTTTTCTCATGTGTAGTCCCATATTTTTATAGCTGTCAGAATAGAAATTCAAAGTCAGAAAAAAAGTCCTGATTAGGCTTAATTTTGTTCGGTTTTTGTTTGGGTAAATTGATGTACCCTGCCGATAGAACATCTGCGACTGAATGAATTCGACGAATAACTGAAAACCGGAAAAAAAGATGAAACCAGACAAAGAAAGACAAACTGAGCCGCTCTGCAAGTTCGGGCCCGGCGGCGATTTCGTGGTGGCCTGGGAGCCGAAACCTTCCGAATACGCAGAAATTGTAGCGAGTTCACTCAGCTCAGCAGTCAAAACACTCGCCGCGGGATTCGGCCTAAAGCGTTCTACACCACCCATTTGTCCAAACGAAAAGACAGATTTCCACATGGAGAAACCAAAAGATGCGATTGAGATCAGCACTGCCCGCGATTCAACTGACGCCGCGTCAGCTCCAGCTCCTGCAAATGATAGACAGTTTTCAGCAGAACCGCTGCTATTCCCCGACCTTGTCCGAAATGGCATCCCAATTAAACATAAGCCGAAGCACCGTATTCGAACATCTCGCCGAACTCCGAAGAAAGGGATTGCTTTCAGGATACCAAAACAAGGCTCGCTCTTTGAAGGTCAGTTCACAAGGGCAAGAATTGCTTAGCGGGCTATCGGAGCAAAGTTCACTAACATATACCTCAGAAGTCACCGGCATCCCGTTAGCCGGTACTGTCGCAGCGGGTGTGCCCGTAGAGGCTGTCGAGAACATCGAATCGCTGTCGCTGGCTTCGACATTCGGCTCTGGCGATGACATATTCGCTCTCGAAGTGAACGGCGATAGTATGATCGAGGTGGATATCCGCCATGGCGATTACGTTATCTGCTGCAGGAGTCATGTCGCCGAAGATGGCCAGTTGGTCATCGCTATCGTCGATGATGAGAATGCGACGCTCAAAAGATTCTATAAAGAGAAAAATCAGGCACGCCTCCAGCCCGCTAACGATGACTATCAGCCTATTTATACGGATAACTGTCGAACCGAAGCGATCGTCATCGGATTGGTAAGAAAATTCTAACCAAATATCCCTCCCTCCAATAAAAGCCATTTAAGCTTTACTCACCTGAATTAATGAACTCATAAACTCATCCTGATGTATTAATGTCACCTCCGTAAAACCGGCGGTGTTAAGATCTTCTTTGTATTCGTCGAAAGAGTATGTCCCGCCAGCTTCGGTTCCGACCAGCATATTGATGGCAAACAATGCCCCGCCCGCCGGGCTTGTGTGCGATGGATCCATAACCACATCGCGAATAATCGCTACGCCGCCATCGGCAAGAGCAGTATGTACCTTGCTGAAAAGATCCCGGTTTTGCTTCCGGGAATTCTGGTGGCATATAGCTCCGAGCCAGGCCAGGTCAGCACCCTCAGGTAAAGCATCAGTATAATAATCACCTTCGACAAGTGTAACTCTGTCGGTTAATCCCGCTTCGGCGAATTGCTGCCTGGCTATTGGCGTCACCTCCGGAAGATCAAACAACGTAACTCTTGCCTGCGGAACGGCACGAAGAAATGCAATGGACCAGGTACCAGGTCCCCCACCGACATCGAGCATATGACGGAATCTAACCGGCTGGATTTTGTCTATGACCCCAGCGGCAATCGGCCTGGAGATAATATTCATGCCGCCAATAAAGTCTTCCCTGTCGGCCTCGACGCCACGAATACTGGGGCCGGTCTCGGCACATTTTCCAGTCTTTATCACCTTCGGCAGCTCCGCCCAGCGGCTAAGGCAATTACCTATATGGTGAACCATTGGCAGGACATTGTCTGCTGATCTTTCGGACAATTGTGCTGCCACGTCCTCAGGAACGCTATATTCTTCACCCTGTTTACTCAGGAATTGCAACGCCACGAGAGCATCCAACAGGATAGTTGTCGCCCTCGGATCGGTGCCAAGCTCACCGGCCAATGCCCCGGCTGTCATTGGTTTTGCGTGCAGCCGAGTGAAAAAATCAAGAGCCGCCGCCACAGTCAGTACGCAAGCCGGCTGATATGTCCTTGAAAAATCAAGAACTTCCTGAGCAGTCCATTGTTTCGCCATCGTTACTTCCCCTTAAATAAAAGGATTATTGCCTGTATCACATTCTTGTGATCAGGCACTTGGTAAATAAGATATCGAATAGGTTTTGGAATTACAACTACTATATACGCTTAGATATGGAACAGGCGATGCCGGATCGACGTGAAATGTAAATATAGATTATGTGGTTCAGAAACCAATCATGTGAACTTCGCTGATCATTAGATCTGTTTTAGAACACTCGACATGCGGGTGCCTGCTATGCCCGTTCTCTTCGGAGGAGATAACCACACAGCCGCCCAGTTGGAAAATTGATAAAATCAAAACGATGATTAATATTGCTTTTCTCATTGTCCGTTTCCCGATATTTATTGCATCCATAATATTCAACTAATTGACTCAGCAATGTCTGCATGACAAATTGGTCATAATCTCAATTTTGCTTTCCCATTTGTGCGAATCAATGCCGTTAGACAGGTCATCTTCAATATCCAACAAGCTCTGCAACCATTTTAAGATATATCGTAAAGCTTTCATTTCAAAGCCTCCTGCATTCTCAAGTTCTTCACTTTTTCCGGCTTAATCACGTTAACAAAACCATGCCGGAGAGCCTTGTCTACTTAATAAAGGCCATAATTCGACGACTGGTAACGGAAATAATAAAAGTTATTCAGGTACTGATTACAATTGCGCCTTTACTGTTGGTCAGGGCGGCGATTCCCAACGAGATAGCCGAGGCAGAACGTCATGGCTGTCGCCAGGGGAAAATGCCAAGGCCAGGCCAGCGTAATGTGTACGGATCGGCCGTCGTGCGTGGTGCCGACCACGGCCAGGCTGAGGATAAGGACCAGCAGCACAGCCAGGGCGACGTAGAGGATCTTTTCGGGCTGTTGCCGGAGCCGGCGAAAGGCCTGGATCAGCAGAATTGTCGAGGCCACCACGACAATCCACTGCGGAACCGCCTGATGCCAGCTCAGGGCGAAGACCATCAGCGCCGACAGAGGGACGCCCCACAGCAGGCCCAAGTCGTCACGCCGCGTCGGCAGGAAGGCCAAGAGGAACACACCCAGCAGGCCGCCGTAGGTGTAGGCCGCCATGGCCAGTGCGAACTGAATCAGGTCGGCATACGAGCGGGCGATTACGTCGCAGGAGATGGCAAAGGCGGTTAGCAGAATGCCCCAGATCAAAACGATAACGCGAGAAGCCCTGACGTAATGGCGTTCTGAAGCCCGGGGCTTGAGGAATGGCTGATAAAAGATAGAAATGGTGGACTGGGACAGGGCCGCCAAGAGCGAGTCGAGCGTGGAGATGGCGGCGGCAAAGATGGCGGCCATGAGCAGGCCGGACAACAGCGGCGGCATTACGTCGACGATGTAAACGGCAAAGACCTTCATGGAGTCGGCATCGACCACGACCCGCTCAGGCGCCGTCAATGGGACATGACGATAATAAACGAAGACCGCGGCTCCGACAAAGAGCAGTAATAAGGTCAACACTTGCGACAGGCTGGACCAGACAATGGCCTTGCGCGCTTGTACTGGACCCTTGCAGGTGAACATACGCTGCACCAGCAGTTGGTCGGTGCCGTGGGAGGACAGGGTCAGGAAGCTAAAGCCAATAAGGCCGCACCAGAGCGTGTACGCTTCATAGGTGTTGAGATTAAGGTTGAGAACCTGGAACTTACCGGCGTGACGGGCCTCGGAGACAATTGCCGCCAGGCCGCCATCGATGCTGGTCGCTGCGAACGCCACGGCGGCAACGGCCCCTATGACGAAGAGCAGGAACTGAATCGCGTCAGTCCACACAACGGTCGTGATACCGCCCATGACGGTCCAGCCGATAGAAACAGCGCCGATGATGACAATGGACGTGGCGACATCAGTGCCGGTGACGACCTGAAGGGCTTTGGCCGCGATATAGACACGGGCGCCCTGGGCGAGTATGCCACCGATCATAAACAGACCGGTGGTGATGTTCTTCACGCGTGGGCCCAACTGCCGACCCATATACTCGTACGGTGAGTAGATCTCGCGCTCGTAATAGGCAGGGATGAAGAAGTAACCAATTATGAAACGGGCCAGGATGGTCCCGAGGGCAAGCTGGATATAGGTCATGTCGCCGCCGGCGGAAAAGACCATGGCCGGAGCAATCAGAAAGGTCGCGGCCGACAGCTCCGTGGCGATGATGGAGCCGCAAACGGCCGGCCAGGGCAGCTTACGCCCGCCGAGGAAGAAGTCTTTCATTGACGCCTGCTTACCGGCCAGCAATCCGCCCAGCACGGTCGTCAGGACGAGGTACGCGACAATCACGAACCAGTCCCGCGTGGTGAAATTGCGCGAGACGGCATCAAGGGCGGCCCTGACACGATGGGACTGAATCTCCTGTTCCAGAGCGGCGACGCGAACCTCGACTTTCTTGAGCAGAACCTCGTGCTCACGTACAACGCGCAGGGCGCCAAGATACACAGGCCCCATACTGTCGCGGCCCTTTATGCGTTCGGTAAACGATTTCCAGCGGGCCATGGTCTGCACGAGTTCATCTTGCTCGGCGCGGGCGGTCCGCCACTGCGTCCGTAAATCTTTCAACTGCGCCAGCACGGCGTCCTTCTTCTCGCCACCGACAGCGGCGAGAAGATCGTCGTCGGAAATATCCTCTCCGGAAACCTCCGTCGTTGCAGAATCGTCCGTCGCCTCGGGAGGTGGAGGTGTTTCCCAGACCGCACGGGCACGGGCCTGTACGTCAGCAGGAAACGAGCTGATGAAATTATCAAAACGGACAGAATCTCGTGCCGGTGCCGCGCAGGCCGCCGTCAAAACCATCAGCATGACGATCACCAGCAACATCACACGGTTGTGCGGTTGTATATTCCTTGCTATCATGCTATCCCCCCGTCATCCACAATCGCCTGCCTTAGAATCTGGTCGTTCTCTGCCAGGATCGTAATCGCCCGGCCCAGATCCACGCGTCGGAAGTGCATTACGACGGCAGCTTTGAGTTGCCCATCGGCCCGTCTGAGCAGGGTCCGGGCCTGCCGGCGCGACAGGCCCGTCAGTTCCATGAGGATCCGTAGCGAGCGGTCGCGGAGTTTTTCATTCGTGGCCTTCAGGTCCACCATCAAGTTACCATAAACCTTTCCCAACCGAATCATCGCGCCGGTCGTGAGTGTGTTTAGTATAAGTTTTGTAGCAGTGCCCGCCTTCATTCGCGTTGAGCCGGTAACGACCTCCGGGCCGACGACTGGATTGATAATAATCTCAGCAGGGATATGCTCGACGGCCTCCGGCGCACAAGTGATAAATATCGTCCCCGAACCGATTCGTCGAGCTTGTTTTAGCGCGCCAAGCACATAAGGCGTCATGCCGCATGCCGCTAAGCCGACTACGACGTCCTTTGCCCGGATGTGTTTCTTTTCTATCGCTGAAGCTCCATCCTCGGGGTAATCCTCAGCCCCTTCGGCAGAGCGAACCAAAGCAGGCCGGCCGCCGGCAATTATACCCTGCACCAGCGAGGGTGGTACTCCGAAGGTCGGGGGACACTCTGAAGCATCTAATACGCCCAGCCTGCCGCTTGTGCCGGCACCGACGTAAAATAGCCGCCCACCTTCCTTAAACCGTGCTACAATTAAGTCAATCGCGGTAGCAATTTGCTTTCTCTGTTGCGCGACCGCCGCGGGTACAAGGGTATCTTCTGAGTTAATCAAATCGACGACCTGCTGCGTCGAGAGCCTGTCAATATTTTCGCTGGCACGGTTACGCAGCTCTGTGGTTGGCAGAATTTTACGTCTTTTAGTCATACCGGCACAATCTTCCCTAAAATAACCGGCCGCTCGGCGCCGGTGGCTGCCGGTATGTTATTCGTCATCCCCTTAATCGTAGCCCATGCCAGAACTGCAAACGAGACCGCCTCCCTGGCATCGACGCTGATACCGAAATCATCGGTCGCGAGCATCTTAACATCCGGCAACTCAGAGTGCAACATCTCAACCAGCATGCGATTATGAGAGCCTCCACCACATAATATCACTTCGTCCGGTATCGCTTTCAAAAACCGCCTATACGCCTGAGCAATACTTTTAGCTGTCAATGCAGTCACGGTTGCAACGATGTCGGTATCAGTCAGACATTTCTTTTCGGCCCGGCGGTAGATTCTTTTGGCGAAATCAGCTCCGAATTCTTCCCGTCCGGTGGATTTGGGGGGGCGCCGTCTGAAGAAAGGATGCCGGAGCAACTCATCCAGCAACCTTTTGTCAACTTTACCCTCCGCAGCCATTTTACCGCCCGTATCGCAGCGTTTCCTGCCGCTGGTGATAAGGTTGATGATGGCGTCGATAACCATGTTCCCCGGGCCGGTGTCGAAGGCGATAATATCATACTGCCTGCAACCGCCCGGCAGAAAAGTTACATTTGCAATTCCACCGATATTTTGAACGGCTCGCGCCAGTCGTTTATGCTTGAACAGAATATAATCCGCATAAGGCACTAATGGAGCACCTTGCCCGCCAGCAGCCATGTCTCGCGGCCTGAAATCAGCGACGGTTGTGATGCCGGTACGTTGAGTGATAACAGAAGGCTCACCAATCTGTAGTGTGGAACGTATCGTCCTGCTGCTGAATCGCTTGCCGGATGGTTTATGATAAATCGTCTGGCCGTGCGAACCAATCAGGTCTACCGAGCTAAGGGAGATGCCGCTATTTGAGCATAGTTTTATGACAGCATCGGCAAAAACTTCACCTAAGACAAAATTGTAATGGCAGATATCATCCAACCGGGCCGATTCAGGCCGGCACAAATTAAGTATTTTCCGACGCAGCGCAGCCGGATAAGCAAATGTATCGAACGCCAGCAACTTCACCTTCCCTCTGTCGATATCTACAACCGCAGCATCCACCCCATCAACTGATGTACCGGACATCAATCCCACCACTCGCATTTTACTCTTGCTCGCAATTTTCCGAGTCCGGCGATTCACAATAATTTAACCTTTATTTACAAAAGCCCTATCTTTGCAACAACAACCGTCACCTAAAGGATTATATGACTGCAAACACAAAAACACAACAAACACCTGAAAATCCAGGCATGGGTTTTTAAGTTGAACTAAAGTGGACAGTCGTTAAAATCGTATACCGATGGGATTTGTATAATGAACAAGAAACAAAAGATAGCATTGTGGTTTGGTTTAGGATTACTTGTGTTATTTATCCTTTGCCCGCCGGGTTTATTCGGACCCGGTCCCGCGATAAATCCCAAATATAGACATTTTGTTTTCATGGGATGGATGAGGGCCTTTCAGCCCGATATGAGTGATTTGTATATCCGGTTGGTTGTAGTTGCGACTGTCGCCAATAGTTTAATTATTGTTTTTAGAGATAAGAAGAGTACGCACGCCAAACACAAAAAAACAGTGAGCAAACAAGACCATGCTAGTTGAGTATATCTGCTAAATCAAATCCGATACGCCTTTCCATGGGATCTGAGACAGATAACTAACTTCTCTGGTGTGTTAGAGTGTCGATATGTCGGATGCATTTAAAAAAGCTGAAGAATTTTTAATGCGAGAGAAGGAATTTCGTCTGGGGGAATTACTGACAGAAGCGTTTCATCCAAAGACAAATCCACTGTCGCAGACGGCGGCTGTGGATTTACCGGCAGCAATCCGAATGCTGCAATCGGTGGACGATGAAATTCCGCCAGCGATGGAAAAAGTACTGAAACAGGATTCATTCAGCCGGCTCGTAGATGCGTTCAATGAGGCTATGAGAACCGGCAAGAAGATTTACTTTACCGGCTGCGGCGCTACGGGAAGATTAAGTATCCTTTTGGAAGCGGCATGGCGTCGATTCTGGCGTGAAGTAGGAAAAGTCTCGCCGGAGTTGTGCCAGATGGAAAACCGGGTTTACAGCATCATGGCCGGCGGGGATTTCGCTCTTATCAAATCCGTGGAGGGATACGAGGATTTTCCAGATTTCGGGCGATACCAGTTGCGAGAACTCGGCGTTGGGCAAGACGACGTCGTTGTTGCCATTACCGAGGGTGGAGAAACATCCTTTGTTATCGGCACAGCGTGGGAAGGACTCGATGCCGGGGCGAAGGTCTTTTTTGTTTATAATAATCCGACGGAATTGTTATGCCGTCATGTCAAACGCTCGCGAGAAGTAATCGAAGAGCGGCGAATTACCAAGCTCGATCTTACAACCGGCCCGATGGCCATAACCGGCTCAACACGAATGCAGGCCACAACCGCCGAACTATTTATTGTCTCAAGTGCACTCGAAATCGCACTCGTACGTTTCCTTCAGCAGAAGTTGTCATCATCGGACTCCGAAAAATTCCGGCTCCGGGAATACCGGTCGGATGAGTATCATAAAAGATTATGCGAGCTTTTAGACCAGCTTTCAAGCAATGAAGCAGTCGATATGCTGGCCGCCGCCACTGTTTTTGAAGAAGATATCTATCGCAGGCACGGCCTTGTGACCTATTTCGCCGATGAGTTTTTGCTGGACGTTCTGACTGACACAACGGAACGCTCGCCGACATTTATGCTACCTCCTTTTAGAAAACAAAATGACAATATCTCGCCGCGGTCATGGGCTTTTGTTAAAGACCCGTTTCGTTCCACTAAGGAAACATGGCGAGAGCTGTTACAGCGCGAGCCGCGAGGTCTGGATTGGGGACGTGATGTTTATGAAAAGATGAACGCGCCGAAGAACCTGAAAACCCAACCACCTAAGCTGGACAATGCTGAAATATACAAGTTCATGATTGGAAACGAATCCGATACTTCAAGAACAGACGCTGCCGATTCGGCATTGATAGTCGTTGGAGTAGGTAAAGAGGATCAACTCTTCCATACTGCCTTAGAGAAGTTCGGCTCGCAGTATAACAAGACCGCTGTAATTACCGTTGGCCCGGCTGATGCTGCCGGAGCAACAGATAAGTCTTTCCATTTTCCATGCACACTGACTGACTCGCCGCTACAGTTGTGGCATCATCTCGCAGTCAAGCTTGTTCTGAACACACTATCTACCGCTACGATGGTTCGCATGGATCGAGTTATCGGCAACGCGATGGTATGGCTGTCGCCGAGCAATAAAAAACTGATTGACCGAGGCTCACGTTTGATCACCAATCAAACCGACTGCAGTTACGAACAAGCCTGTATCGCACTGCACGAAGCGCTGGAAGAAGTTGAAATGTTACGTCAGCAGGGCAAAGAAGTTCCCTCACCCGTCGCTTTGGCAATTAAGCAGATTCAATCAGGATAAATCAGGTATCCTGACCTGATTTTAAGGAAAGATTCAAGCTCTTTCTGCCATTTATTCTTCAGAGCATCCAGCGACGAATTACCTGTGATGGCATTGCGGATTTTCGTGGTTCCACACAAGCGGTCGAAATGGCTCGCTCTCCATTTGACCTGATCCGGGTACATCCGGCAGATTTCATTCACGATTCTGATGCCGCTGAAATACGGCTCAAGCCGGTCGCGATTCGATACGATTATCCGGACACCGTGACACTCCCGTCCCTGGTACTTCGAGCTGGTGGGCGTGAAACTCACAGGCTCGAAACGCATTTCCGGCAGGTTCAGAGCATTGAGCCGCTCGGCAAGAAGTTTCGAATCTATCCAGGGCGCGCCGAACTGCCTGAATGGCATCATTGTTCCCCTGGCTTCGGAGACATTTGTCCCTTCCAGCAGGCAAAGTCCCGGATAGATGGCGGCGGTTTCGATATCGGGCATGTTCGGTGAGGTCTTTATAAAGCGCAGACCGGTCTGGTCGTACCACATTCGCCGCCGCCAGCCATCCATCGGAATAACCACGAGCTTGGCCTTGACGCTGCCGGTCAGCCAGCCCTGGCCATTAAACATTTTCGCCAGTTCGCCCGCGGTCATGCCGTGCCGGCCGGGAATGGGATAAAGCCCCACGAAGCTGGCCTGCGCCGGTTCGAGGATGTTGCCTTCAACACTGATGCCGTTGATGGGATTCGGGCGGTCCAGCACGACGAAGGTTTTGCCGTTCTGAGCCGCCGCTTCCATCGCCAGCGACATCGTGTAGATGTAGGTATAGAACCGGGCTCCGATGTCCTGGATATCGAAAACCAGAGCATCGATATCACGGAGCATCTCGCTCGTGGGTTTTTGTGTCTTGCCATAGAGGCTGTAAACCGGCAGGCCATAATCAGGGTGGATTTGGTCACCGACTTTTCTGCCGTCCCGTTCTGTGCCCCACAGACCATGTTCGGGGCTGAAAAGCGCCGTGACCCTGGCACCGGACATGCTCTTGAAGACATCAACGATGAACCTGCCTTGCCTGTCGTACGCCGTGTGGTTGGTTATTATTCCAAGCCGTCTGCCTTCGAACACTTCCTTATACGAA
>Ga0209536_100002302_pt1 | contig 31011 bp, 18 predicted proteins | sample DeeMarSeWOR28_12_FD_187461 | JGI IMG/M metagenome (GOLD analysis project Ga0209536, IMG submission 187461) | Marine sediment microbial communities from White Oak River estuary, North Carolina - WOR-2-8_12 (SPAdes) (version 2) | ecosystem: Environmental > Aquatic > Marine > Intertidal zone >... | reverse complement strand
CCCCGATATCACCCGTATGCAGCCACCCATCCTTGTCAATGACCTCCCTCGTCGCCTGCTTGTTGTTCCAGTATCCCTTCATGACGTTCGGTCCCCTCGTCAGTATCTCCCCGTCTTGAGCAATCTTGACCTCCACACCGGGAATCGTCATCCCGACGCTCCCGAACTTGTAGTTGTCCACCCTGTTTGCCGATATCACCGGCGATGTCTCGGTCAACCCGTACCCCTCGATGATCTTCAGCCCGACCGATTCGAAGAATTCACCGAATTCCCTCCCCAGCGCAGCTCCCCCGGAAACAAAGAACTTGATCCGACCCCCCGTCCTGGCCCGCAGCTTGCTGAACACTAGCCTGTCGGCCAGCCCGTGCCTCATGCGCAACGCCGGAGAGACGTTTCCCCGTTTCGATGCCTGGGCATAGTCCCTCCCCACGTTGACTGCCCAGTAGAAGATCTTCCTGCGGAGCGGCGGGCTGCTGTCCACCTGCTTCACGACACGGCTATGAATACGCTCGAAGAGACGCGGAACCGTTGTGACGATGGTGGGTTTCACCTCCAGCATGTTGTCCCGCACCGTCTCCACGCTCTCGGCGTAGGCTATCGTCGCTCCGCACGCCAGCGCCGTGTAGTACCCTGCCATCCGCTCGAACGAATGACTGAGGGGAAGAAACGAGAGCAAAACGTCGTCGGGCCCGATGCGGATGACCTCGGCAGCGCTTGCGATATTGCTGCAGAGATTTGCGTGCGTCAGCATGACCCCTTTGGGATTCCCCGTTGTCCCCGAGGTGTAGATGAGCGTGAGAAGGTCCTCCGGATTCACCATCTTCCTCGAGGCGTTCAAATAGTCAGGGTTCTCGGCCATGAACGCTCTGCCGCTCTCGTAGACGGCCGAGAAGGGAACCACACGGGTATCGGGGGTCATGTCCTTCTCCGTCATGATGATGACCTTCTCGAGCGTCTTGATGTTCTCGAATACCCGCATCACCTTGTTCAGCTGAAACTGGTTGGAAACAATGGCGTACTTCACACCTGCATCGTTGAAGATGAATTCGTTCTGCTTCGCCGTCATGGTCGTGTAGAGGGGAACATCCACCGCGCCAAGTGCCACGATAGCTTGGTCACTGATAACCCATTCCGGACGGTTCTCTGACACGATCGCCACACGCTCCCCGCGCTTCAGACCCATCGCAGCCAGGCCGTGCGCGAAGAGTTCTACCTTTTCGCGCAATTCTGCGTACGATATCCCGGCGTATTCCGATCCAGCCTTGTATTGAAGGACAGGCCGCTCCTCACGGCTGAACATCTCCGTAACCTTCAGGAACATCTCGGGGATTGTCGAGAATTCTATTGCGACGGACATGGCGGGCCTCTGGTTGCTTGAAAGGGAATAGGGGTGTGGTAGACCAACATACAGCGGAAAACCAATAAAATCAATACGGTAGCGTTGCTGCCGCAGACAGCCTGCGCGGTGACCCGCCGGAGAACATGCGGGGGGTCTCTTCACGAGGTTTGTAAGCCCTTGAAAAATCAGGAGCAAGCGTGTTCACCAAAAAAACTACTTGACTTCCGTCAAGACAGCTTGTATATTTTCCGCCGGTCGTTTCTCTTGTTTATCTCCTTTGAAGTTCTCTGAGCGTCGCGTTCGTTGGCGCAGGGCGCTTGAAATTCAACCGAGAGCCCATTTCCATCTGTGTGGAAGCGGGCTCTCGTGTTTTCTCAAACGCGAGTTCCTTAAGAAGACACTCACCAGCCCCGGAGGTAGGCTCATATGCCCAACAAAGAACCCACCCAGCCAGCTCCCCTCACTACAAAGAACGGCTCCGCCGGCCCGGACAACGGTGGAGGTTCCATGAACGAGACCGTCATGGACCTCGCCCTCGATTGCCGCGACTACTACGGCGACAACGATCTGGCCGCGGATGTGCTCCGGTCAAAGTACCTCGCGCCCAGCGAGAAAGGACCGATGCACCTCTGGGATCGGGTCGCAAAAGCCATTGCCTCTGTTGAGCGCGACAAAGAGCGCTGGTACAATAAGTTTCTTGATCTCCTCTTCGACTTCAAGTTTGTCCCGGGCGGACGCGTGATGCACGGTGCCGGCAGAGAAGACGCGCGGCGCCGGCCAACACTCTCGAATTGCTATGTCATCCCGATAGAGGACGACAGCCTGGAGGGAATCTATCAGTGCCTCAATGAATCGGCCCTGGTCTACCGCACCGGCGGCGGCGTGGGGACCGACCTTTCCACCCTCAGGCCTGAAGGAGCACCCGTCAATGCCACGATAGACCATTCGCCGGGCGCAACAGCATTCATGAACCTCTTCAGTGAGAGCACAAATACTGTCTCGCAGGCCGGCCGCCGCGGCGCCCTCATGCTCACGCTCCGCGTCGACCACCCCGATGTGGAGAGGTTCATCACCATCAAGGACGATCCGCGGAAGATCAAGGTACAGTATGCCAACGTGAGCGTCCTCATCACACACGAATTCATGAATGCCGTTCTCAACGATACAGATTTCGAGCTTCGCTGGGGGGGGCAGGTGTACCGGAAAGTCAAGGCGAAAGAGCTCTGGTTCAAAATCATCAAGAGCGCACACGCGTCTGCGGAACCGGGCATCATCTTCTGGGATACCATGAGGGACTACCACAACGTGGAGTACGCCAATCCCCTCAGCAGCACGAACCCCTGCGGCGAGCAGCCTCTGGCATCCTACACGGCGTGCAATCTCGGGAATATCAATCTCTGCAAGTTCGTCAAAGAAGACGGGAAACTGGACTACGAGGGGCTCGCAGAGGTAACCCGCGTCGCCACCCGGTTCATGGACAACATCATCGACTATAACATGGAGAACCACGCCCTCGATAAGATCAAGCGGGCCGTGGCTTCTGACCGGCGGATCGGACTCGGGATTACCGGCCTCGCCGATGCGCTCATGCTCATGAAAATCCGGTATGACTCCCAGCAGGCTCTGGATGAGGTTGACAGGATCATGCGGACCATCCGCGACGAATCCTACCGCACGTCAGTTGAACTGGCACAGGAGAAAGGCTCCTTCCCGCTCTTTGACTGGGAGGGATACTCCCGGAGCAAGTTTGTCCAGAATCTCCCCCGCGACATCCAGGAGGAGATCAAGACACACGGGATCCGGAACAGCACCGTGATCACCGTCCCGCCTGTTGGAACAGGCTCAATCGTTGCCCAGACGAGTTCGGGCATAGAGCCGGTCTTCTGCACGAGCTACAGACGACGAGTGAAGAACCACGACGGCGACACCTTCTCCGAATACAAAGTCTATCACCCCCTCATCAAGAAACAGTTCGGAGGGGACGAACGGCTTCCCGATTACGTCGTGACCGCCCATCAGATCGACCCCTACTTCCGCGTCAAGATGCAGGGGGTGATCCAGAAGTACGTTGACAGCAGCATCTCTTCCACGGTCAACCTCCCGGAAGACGTCAGCGTCGAGACCGTCGCCGATATCTACATGACCGCCTACAAGGCGGGGCTCAAGGGTATCACCGTCTACAGGGAAGGAAGCCGGGAAGGCATCCTGCAGACAGAGAAGTTCGCCAAGAAACAGACCGGGGAGCCCGGCACACCGTCCGAGGAGAAGCGCAGCAAGAGTCCGCGGCAACGCCCCCACGTCACCGTCGGCATCACCGAGCGGGTCAAGACGGGGGAGGGGTACCTCTACGTCACCATTAACGAAGACGAGAACGGGCTGTGCGAGGTGTTCACGACAATCGGAAAGGCAGGTGGCAACGCGGCGGCACAATCGGAAGCCATCAGCCGGCTGATTTCTCTCGCCCTCCGCTCAGGCGTCGAACCCCGCGAGATCGTGAGACAGCTCAAAGGGATCTCCGGCCCCACTCCGGTGTGGGACGGGCGCGGAGGACAGATTCTCTCGACCCCCGATGCTATCGGGAAGGTCCTCGAGCGCTACATCGAGAACAGGGAGCGGTACCGGACAATGAGAGGACTGCCTGCGGAGCACGAGGCAGCACCGGAGACGGTGCAGAACGAGGACTCGTACCCCGACATGCAGAAAAGCTACACCACCTGCCCCGAGTGCGGCAGCAGCGTCGAGCACGTTAGTGGCTGCGTGGTCTGCTACAACTGTGGCTGGAGCAAATGCTGAAGGGCTGACCGACCCGAAGGGCGAACAAGAGAAGAACCCGTCGACTATCTCGACGGGTTCTTTTTGTTTCCTGCTTCACGAAGAGGAGAATTCAGAGTAGCTTGCGTACTATCCCCTCCAGATCCTCTTTCGAGAGATACCCGACGTGCCCCTTCACGACGTTCCCCTTCCTGTCGAGGATAAAGGTGGTCGGAATGGCAGAGATGCCACCGTACTGCTGCACGATCTCCCACCCGCCCAGAACGACGGGGTAGCTGATATTCATTCTCTCGACAAAGGGCGTTACAACGTTCCATCCGTCCCTGTCCAGCGCAATCCCAACAATCTCCAGCCCCTCCCCCCTGTACTTGTCATACACCTCGAGCATGCCGGGAATCTCCGCGCGGCACGGGGGACACCATGTTGCCCAGAAGTTGAGAACCACAACGCTTCCCTCAAGCTTCTTCAGCTCAACGGTCCTCCCCTCCGCTGTCGTGAGCACAAAGTTCGGAGCCGACTTTGCGCCATCGTCAGGAGGAGTGTCTGAGGAACAGGAGGGTGTGGCGGCAAAGAGAAACAGGGCGAGGAAGAATCCTGCGAATCTCATCATTGGTCTTTCTCTCTCGTCATAGGATAGGCACGTGCTGTGCATTCGTTGTCTGTACTGATATGAACACCGCCCCTCTCTTCTCTGTTCCCGGCCTGCCCCCGCCCGGTGCACCATCAGCCCCCTGAAGAAGGAAAAGCTCAATTGAGAAACACCCGGCGAGCGCAGCAAGCACGAGGAGGCCACCGGAGGGGTCCTATTCGTAGCGGAGTGATTCCACCGGATCCAGTGAAGCGGCCTTCCGCGCGGGGAAGAAGCCTGCCAGGAGGCCGACCAGAGTGAGGATCGTCGTGGTGATGAGTATCGTCTCCGCCGAGAGGATCGGCCGGCCAAGGAACTGCATGGCCCCGTCCGATGCGGGGAACATCCGGACGATGGAGACGACGGCCCAGGAGAACAGGAGACCGAGGCCGCCTCCGATGAACGCTATGAGGAGGGCCTCGGAGATGAACTGCGCGAGAATGTACTTCCTCTTCGCGCCGACAGCCATCCTGATCCCGATCTCGTGGGTCCGTTCCTTCACAACCACGTACATGACATTCGCGACACCAACCCCGGCGATCAGGAGCGTGAGAAAGCCGACGGCAAAGAGGAAGATCGACACGCCCAGGCCGATTCTCCTGCTGGTCTTCTCATTCTCAATGAAATCCCAGATATAGAGCGTACGCTCGTCCTCCGGATGAAAGTGGTACTTCCTGGCCAGCACACGGAAGATCTCGCGCTTCACCTCCTGCTGCATCGAGGGATCATGCGGGCGGACAACAATGGAGTTCACGCGCGTGCTGCCAAACATCGTCCGAAATGTCGTGTAGGGAACAATCGCCCTCCGTCCATCGGGGCCGTTGGTCATGCTTGTCTGGAGCTTCGGCTGGAGCGTGCCGATGACCGTGAAGGGGACGTCATCCAGGAGGAGCGACTTGCCGATCGGGTCCTCATCCTGAAAGATGTCCCCTGCGATCTCCGACCCAAGCACGATTACACGCCGCTGCGAGCTGATGTCGACCGCGTTCAGAAATCTCCCGCCGGCCGCGGGAAACATCCGGCGCATCTCCTCGAAGAGAGGATTCACGCCTTCGCACTCCGTGTTGGTGGCAAACGCCCTGTAGCGCAGCTGAACGCCGCGGCGGTACTGCGGGCTGATCATCGAGATCGAGGGGATGGCCCGGCGAAGCACGTCAACGTCCTCCTCCATGAGCCGTATCTTCCGCCCTTTCGGCGATCCTTCGTACTCCATCCCCGTCTCGCCACCGTAGAGGATCATGATCCGGTTTCCCGCATTGAGGAGTCCGTTCAACATCTGCGTCCCGAGCCCCTCACCAAAGGAGAGGAGGAGGAGGACAGAAACCGTTCCCCAGGTGATCGCAAGAAACGTCAGAAACGCCCTCGTCCGCTGGGATCTCAGATCCTGAAAGAACTCCCGCAACAGCTCACGCCACATGAAGTGAGATCTCCTCTCGTTGAGGCCACTGCCTCCAGAGGCGGACCTACGTCCGCAGACAGTCCACGACGTCCAGGTTGGCCGCCCGGCGGGCCGGGAAGAGGGCGGCTGCCAGCCCGATGAGGGCGAGGACAAGCATCGTAGTGACGGCCACCTCCACCGAAATCTGGGGTGTTCCGACGAACTCGCGTATCGGTATATACTGAAGGGCCTCGGTGATGAGAAAGGCGATGAAGAACCCTATGGACGAACCGAGACCGACAATCAAAAACGTCTCAGCAAAGAACTGGAGGAGGATATCCGATCGCTTTGCGCCCACCGCTCGCCGGATGCCGATCTCCCTGGTCCGTTCCTGAACCACGATGTACATGATGTTGGCGACACCGATGCCGCCCACGGCAAGCGTGAAACTGCCGATGACGCCCATGAAGATATTGAAGGCCAGGAAGAAGTAGAAAATGAATTCGTCGAATGCCGCCGTGTTCCAGATCCAGACCGCGCTCTTGTCCGTCGGATCGAATTTGTACCGCCTGCTGAGCACCTCACGCACCTGGAGGATCGTCTCCTCGGACTTCGTGGGGTCACGGGGCTGAAAGATGATGTTGTTTACGTGTTCGAACCCGAAGACGGAGGCAAAGGTCGTCGCGGGAACAAAAACACGATCCTCGTCCTGCCTGTTGTACGACGAATTCTGCGTCTTTTCCTTCATCACGCCGATGACGGTAAAGGGGACCGGCCCTATGTGCACCAGCTTCCCCACCGCCTCCCCCTCACCGAATAACAGATGCTTCACTTCATTCCCCAGGAGGACGACCCGCCTTCTGTCCCTGATGTCCGGTTCGTTGACGAACCTCCCGCCAGGGGCCGCGATGATGTTCCGCATCTCCGCGTAGATCGGGTAGACACCCGTCACCGACGTGTTGATGATGTTCTCACGAACGCGAATCGGGTGATCGTACCAGATGTACTCCGGACTGATCTTCGCAATGGCAGGTACCTGCTCGGCAAGCAGCCACGCATCCTCTTCGATGAGGCGAATGGGCCGACCGATCCCGAACCCCGCGAACGGTTTCGTTGTGCTTCCCGGAAACATGATGGCAATCCGGTCCCCGATCCCGTGCATGTTGATGGAGAGCTGGCGCTTGAAACCCATACCGAATGCAAGCAGCACGATGATCGCCACCGTTCCCCAGACGATGCCGAAGATCGTCAGCGCTGTGCGGAGCTTCTGGGCCCGCAGGTCCCGCAGAAACTCCACCAGGGTTGTTCTGATCTGATCCATGGTCAACGACGATGATGCCGGGTCGGGCGAGGTGCCTACTCGATGGCCCTCACTGGTTTTTCGTACACCTCTTCGCCTTCGGTCAGCCCAGAGACGACTTCGACACTGATGGCATCACTCAGTCCGGTCACGATGGAGCGCTCATTCTGGCTCCCTTGATCCGCCACCGCCCTCACAAATGCCGAATCACCTCGAAAGGTCACCACCCGCTCCGGAATGATGAGCACACTGTCCTTCCTCTGAATTATGATGTTCGCGTTGGCCGAATACCCGGCACGGAGCAGGGCAGTGCTTGCTTTTGGAAGAGCGATCTCAATGGGAAAGACCGTAGCATTTTCATTCTTCTCGGCCTTCAGGGAGATCTTCACCAGGGTTCCGGGGATGGTGTCTTTCGGGAGGGCCCCGACCTTCAGCTGGGCCTCCATTCCCTCCCTTAGCCTCCCGACGTCGATCTCGTCAACAGTTCCTTTGAAGACGAGGTGTCCCATGTTGGCCATCTTCATCAGGACCGTCCCCTCCTGGTACGAGGTGAGCGGCGTGACCGGGTCACCCACCTCCACCATCTTCCGCAACACAAACCCATCGATCGGGGCCTTGATGATCGATTCAATCTGGGTGTCCTCGATCATCACCTTCCCGCTCTCGAGGAGTTCCAGTCGCTCTCTGGAAAGCTTCAGCTGCAATTGGGCTTCTTGATATTGACGTTGGAACTCTTCATACTCCCTTTCCGAAATAAGTTTCTTCTCCGCCATCGCCTCCTGACGGACCTTCTCCTTCGTGAGGTTTTCCATTTCCACCTCGCGCAGCTGAACCTGCCTCTTTGCCTCGGCAAGTTCAAGCGGCGTGGGATCGGGCTTCACCTCCAGGAGAGGATCACCCGCCGCAACGTAGGCGCCGGCATCGGCAAAAATCCTGTTGACCACGCCGGAGACCTTGGATTTCACCGAGATCTCCCTCTCGGGCTCCACCGTACCGACCGCCAGCGCCTTGTCGACGATGTTTCCCCGGACGACCGTCACTGTGGGAAGCGCGTCCGTTTCGGAATTCGAAGACCCGCCAAACAGGAGGTACCCTCCGCCGAGGAGTACCACAGTGACCATGCCTATCACGAGTATCTTTTTCTTCATCTCAAAGCCTCCGGGGCAGCCGTGAGCGGAAATGCTCGAGGATCTCTCTGCGAGCGGGGGAGGAGCGCATTGGAGGTGGAAGATTCCACACGCCCGTAGTATACGTTATTTCCGGAAGAGAGTTGCGCGCCCGCCACGCGACGCCGCGGCCTCCGGGGGAGAGAATTGATTTTGAGCAAGGCGGCGCGTACTTTGAACTCTGACCATGAGTCCACAGAACCCTCACCATCCTTCCCCGACCGCAGACCCGCTACGTGATTTCCATCCGGTCGTGCGGGCGTGGTTCACAAAAACGTTTGCGGGGCCGACACCCCCACAGGTTCTGGGATGGCCCAGCATTGCCGCGGGCCGGAACACGCTGGTCCTTGCCCCCACAGGTTCAGGAAAGACGCTTGCCGCATTCCTCTGGGCCATCAACCACCTTTTCGAGCAGCGCCTCGACGAATCGCTTCGGCCCGGGACCCGCATCCTCTACGTCTCTCCGCTGAAGGCGTTGAACAACGACATCCAGCGCAACCTCCAGGCGCCGTTGAGCGGTATCGAGGGGGAGGCAGAGCGCCGGGGGCTCCGCCTGACCCCGATCAGGACCGCCGTCCGGACGGGTGATACCCCTCAGTCGCAGCGGGCCGCAATGGTGAGGCGCCCCCCGGACATCCTCATCACGACCCCCGAGTCACTCTACATCATGCTGACCTCCCGTCGGACCCGCCCCCTTTTCGCCACGGTCCAGTACGTCATCGTCGATGAAATCCACTCCGTCTGCGGAAACAAACGGGGCGTTCATCTCTCCCTCTCCCTCGAACGTCTGGCCAGACTGGCAGACCAGGAGCTGGTTCGGATCGGCCTCTCCGCAACCCAGAAGCCCCTCGAGAGCATCGCGGCGTTTCTGGGAGGGCAGGGATGGAAAGAGGGGAATCTCTCGCCCAGGCCGGTCACCATCATCGACGCAGGGCGAAAGAAAGAGATGGACCTGCGTGTCGACTCTCCCGTGGCTGACTTCTCTCTGGTCTCTCAGGAGGGCGTGTGGCCTCTCATCTTGAGCGATATCCTGGAGCAGATCCGGAAGCATACTACCACGCTCGTCTTCGTCAACAACAGGAGACTCGCGGAGCGTATTGCGGCAAAGCTCAATGAGATGGTGGGGGATCCCGATTCTCCGGCAGCCACCGGCCTGTTCGCCGTCCCTCGGGGGGGATCCCCTTCTGGCGGTGGAGGTGCGCAGAGGAAGACCCGGACCGACGGAGACCCACCCTCTCCCGTGCAGGCCTACCACGGAAGCATGTCACAGAGTGCGCGCGCGCAGATGGAGGAAGACCTGAAGGCCGGACGACTTCGAGCGCTGATCGCCACCTCCGCACTGGAGCTGGGAATCGACGTCGGAAGTATAGATCTCGTGATTCAACTCCAGTCTCCAAAAGGCGTGGCTCGTGGCCTCCAGCGGGTCGGACGGTCAGGGCACCTGGTGAGCGCGAGGAGCAAGGGACGCATCTACCCGACGCACCGGGAAGACCTGGTGGAAGCCGCCGTGGTGGCACGTGCGATGGTGGAGCACGAGGTCGAGACGACGGCCATCCCGGAGAACTGCCTGGACGTACTGGCGCAGCAGATCGTCGCAATGGTGGCGGTGGAAGAATGGGACGGTGACGAGCTCTTTGACTTCCTCCGGCAGTCGTTCTGCTACAGGAGACTTTCGCAGAAACTCTTCGCCGGTGTTCTCCAGATGCTTGCCGGCCGTTACGCCCGTGAGGAGTTCCCCCAGCTTCGGCCCAGAATCTCGTGGGACAAGATCAACAACAGACTGCGCCCCCTCCCGGGGAGCGGCCGCCTGGCGGTAACGGGAGGCGGAACGATAACCGACCGGGGGTACTTCGGTGTGTACCTCGAAGACGGCAAGACAAAGGTGGGAGAGGTGGACGAGGAATTCGTCTACGAGACTCGTCTGGGCGATACGTTCATCCTGGGAACGTCGATCTGGAAGGTACGTGCGATGGACGCCAACCGCCTTACCGTCAACGCCGCCCCGGGACAGCCTGCCCGTATGCCCTTCTGGCGGGGAGAGGGAATTGGACGCAGTGTGGAGCTGGGGAACTCCGTCGGGGCGTTCCGCAGAGAACTCGCCGGCCGCCTGGAGCGGGACGACTGCCTCTCGTGGCTCCAGCAGGAGTACCCCATCGATTCCCGAGCTGCCTGGAACATACTCGAGTACTTCCGGAAACAGCACAGCGTGGCAGGGGTGGTACCCCATGATCGGCTGATTCTGGTTGAGGGTTTCCGGGACGAGATCGGGGACCCCCGCATTGTCGTCCACTCGGCCTTCGGACGGCGTGTCAACGGGCTCCTCGGTCTGGTTCTGGCACGGCTCCTCCACCAGGAGACAGGCGTTGAACCACAGATGTATGCAAACGATAACGGCGTTCTTCTCCGCTGCCCCGACATTGACTCGCTCCCACTGGATCTCGTAGATCGGCTCTCTCCACAGACCGCCGAAGAGCTTGTCATGGAAGAGCTCACGAGCTCCCCCCTCTTTGTCGGTCAGTTCCGGCAGAATGCGGTCCGGGCGCTCCTGATGCCGCGCCTCGCTCCTGGGAAGCGCACCCCTCTCTGGCTCCAGCGGTTGCGAGCGGGTGATCTTCTGCAGGTCTCACGTCGGCACGATGATTTCCCCATCGTCATCGAAACGGTGCGAGAAACGCTCCATGATATCCTGGACTTCGGCACGTTCATCTCTCTGCTGCGGGAGATGCAGCTGGGGAACATCGGCATTCACACGACCTTCACGGAGGTGCCGTCGCCCTTCGCCGCCAGCCTCCTCTTCAGCTTCATCGCCGTCTACATGTATGAGTGGGATCAACCCAGGACAGACAGGTTCACTCAGTACCTCTCGATCAACAGAGAGCTTCTCTCGGAGGTCGTCGATCTTGATACACTCTCCGGTCTCATTCGCCCGGAGGCGATCCTGGAGGTCCAGCGGCAGCTGCAACATGAAGCCGACGGTGCGCGGGCACGGTCACCCGAGGAACTGATGGAGATACTCTTGAGGATAGGAGATCTGACCGACGAAGAACTCGCTGCCCGGTGCGAGGGGGACCCCGGTTCAATGATCCGGAGGCTCGCCTCGGACGGGAGAGCCGAGCAGGTAGAATTTCCCGACGGCCCCCGCTGGATCGCGGGTGAGGACCGTGATCTCTACCGTGCATTCCCCACCCGCGACCACCTCCCCCGGATCCTGGGCAGATACCTCCAGCATCACGGACCGATCACCTCTGAGGAGCTGGCGGTTCGCTACGGTCTGGAGAGAGAGGATGTCGAACGAGCGGCCGAGAGGCTCTCGGGCGACAGATCCTTCGTCCAGGGAAGGTTCCGGCCCCGGGAGCTGCCCGGCGGCGATCAGCCCCAGTGGGCCTACAAGCCGAATATCGAACGTATCCATCGCCAGACGCTCTCCATCCTCCGCAGGGAAATCCAGCCCTGCTCGTTTCGGGATTTCACCGGCTTCCTCCACCACTGGCAGCACTTGAGCAGAGAGCGGCGTCTCGAGGGGGCGGGCAGCCTTCAGGTGTGCCTGGAGCAGTTCCAGGGGCTCTCCCTCCCCGCCGACATCTGGGCACGGGACGTCATACGGGCGCGGGTAGAGGGTGTCGACCTGACACGCCTGGATCAGATAACATCAGGGGGGAGCATCGTCTGGGCCGGCACAGGCCCCGGACGGATGACGGTCTTCTCACGCGGGACGGGGGCCCTGTTTCTGCAAACGGACGAAGAGGCGGAGCAGAACAACCTGGGCGAAGCCGCAAGGCGGGTCCTGAACCACCTCGAGAGACATGGAGCCTCTTTCCTGGGTGATATTCGCGACGGCGTCCGGTTGTCGCTCCAGGCGTTAAATCGCGGGATCTCCGAGCTGTTCTGGAAAGGGTACATCACCAACGATCTCTTCACGGAGATCATCAGCGTGCGGAAGCCCACGCGCACCCGGTCTGAGCCCCCCCTCGAACCGATCCAGATCCTCTCCCCCCGCAGAAATCCCTACCGCTCACAGCTGGTGCGGAGTGTACGCCGGGCGATAGAACAGGCTCCCGGATGGAAAGGGCGCTGGTCCCTGCTCAGCTCTCCGGGCGTTCTTGGCGCAGAAATGTCCCTGGAGGAGCAGGCAGCAGCTCAGGCCTCACAGGTCCTTCAGCGCTACGGCATTCTTGCGCGTGAGCTCTATCGACGGGAAGACCTCTTTCCCTGGCCAGTGGTCGCCGCAGAACTCCAGCGAATGGAGTTGCGTGGAGAGATTCGAAGGGGGTATTTCGTGGATGGCCTCTCCGGAATGCAGTATGCCCTTCCCTCGGCGATCGAAACACTGCGACGTCTCCGGTCACAGCCCGGAGAGGGGAGGGATAGGAGTGAGAGGATTCTCCTCAACGCCTGTGATCCTGCGAGCCCGTACGGTCCCGGAATCGAGCCACCAGCCCGGGACCCCTCCCGGTCGAGCCCCCGTTTGGTGCGTCAAGCGTCCCACTCCCTGGTGTACGAGGGCGGGGAGCCGCTGATCTACATCGAACAGTACGGAAGTCGGATCTGGACACTGGGAAGGGTGGGAACGGAGACTCTCCTGGAGGCGATATCATGGCTCACGAGTCTCCTGAGCCAGCCTTCGTCGTTGCAGCCGGTCCGAACGATCCGCATCGAGCTGATTGACGGCGAGAGAGCCGCACGAAGCCATTTTGCCGGTCTCTTCCTGAAAGCGGGTTTCAGGAGGGACAGGGATCAGACCCTCACCTACGACGGCTACTGAACCGGGCAGAGGATTCTACCTCGGCACCGGCTTCCTGAGAACCCACCACGTCTTCAACTTCCCGAGCGACGGGTCGGAGGTGAAGCTGAAGTCCTCGACCTGACGCACCTGAAAGCCCGCCCGCTTGAGAAGACTCCTGAGTTCGTCCCTCGGGTAGTAGCGCTCGCAGATCATCTCCTGCCGCCGCTCAAAGAGACCGTCCACCTTGAGAAACACCGTGACGTACGAGCAGGCTGCTCTCCGTTCAGGGCTGTAGGCGTTCTGCAGGAGGACCGAAAAATCTTTCCTGTGCATCGCCTCGTTCCTCGTCCAGAGGGTCCTGTAGCAGCGCTCGTTGTTCACGTCAAAGACGAAGAAACCACCCTCGCGGAGAGACGCATAGACCGAGCGAAAGGTGGCAAGGACATCCCCGGCAGCGGGAAGGTGGTTGATGCTGTCAAACATGCAGGTAACGAGATCCACCTTCTCCGGGAGCCGAAAACTCCGCATGTCTGCTCGGAGGAATCTCACCCTGGATCGTGCCTGGCACTGCTTGCTCCTGGCGACGCTGATCATCCCTTCAGAAGCATCAACGCCCCAGACATTCCAGCCGCGGCGGGCCAGCATCCGGGCGAGAGCTCCGGTCCCGCATGCAAGGTCCAGCACCGTCGTCGGTCGAAGACGCGCATCCCGGATAGTCGAGAGGAGCCTCGGCAGGATGAGCGCACTGTACTCCTTGCCATAGGCCTTCTGCCATCGATCGTAGACGAGGGGGAGAACAGTATACCCGGTCGAGGGAAGCACGGCAGGAGTCCTCACTGTTGAAGAGCGGAGGAGGAAGCCACTACCGGTTTGCCGGTCTTCATCATGGAGAGGAAATCTTCGAAAAGGTAGTCGCTGTCATGCGGCCCCGGAGAGGCCTCCGGGTGGTACTGAACGGAGAAGATCGGCAGCACCCGATGACGAAAGCCTTCGTTCGTGAGGTCGTAGAGGTTCTGGTGGGTGATCTCGAGGATGGACGGGTCAAGCGATCCGGGATCGACGGCGAATCCATGGTTCTGTGAGGTGATTTCTATCTTCCCGGTGAGGAGGTTCTTAACCGGATGGTTCCCGCCGCGGTGGCCGAATTTGAGCTTGTAGGTCTTTCCTCCTAGGGCCTGAGCAAGCAGCTGGTGACCCAGACAGATCCCGAAGACCGGTTTGGCCCTCAGGAGCTTCTTGATGTTCCGTATCGCAACTCTGACCGCTGACGGATCACCCGGCCCGTTCGAGAGAAAAATCCCGTCAGGATCCATCGCAAGAACATCTTCGGCCGCGAACGAGACCGGAACCACTGTAACCTCACATCCATATTGAGCGAGACGCCTCAGGATGTTCCGTTTTATACCAAAGTCATAGGCGACGACTCTTGGCTTCCCCTCACGAGCGGAGTCGTTTCCTCGTGGCGGGAGGGCATATCCTGAAGCATCAATCTCGTTCCATACGTATGGCTCTTTGCAGGAGACCCGGGTCGCAAGGTCCAGTCCCATCATCTCGGGTGACCCGAGGGCTTTTTGGATCAGGCTCTCTTCATCCTGATCGACAGTGGACAGAACGCCCCTCATGGCACCCTCGGTGCGGAGCATCTTCGTCAGCATGCGCGTGTCCAGCCCCTGCATCGCCAAGACGTTGTGTCGGCGCAGCCAGTCGCCGAGACTCCCCTCCGCGCGGAAGTTGCTGTGAAACTCGAAATACTCCTTGACGATGACGCCGGCAACCTGTGGTCCACTCGATTCGACATCGTCAGCATTGACGCCGTAATTCCCTATGAGGGGGTAGGTAAGCGTGACGATCTGGCCGCAGTATGAAGGATCAGTAAAAACCTCCTGATAACCGCTCATGCTGGTGTTGAATACCACCTCCCCGGAGACCTCCCCGGAGGCTCCAAACGCCTCTCCGGGCAGCACCACACCGTTTTCCAGAGCCAGCTTCGCTACCATCTTTTCCACAGCTTATCCACCAGCGATCCACCCCTCTGTGGATTTCCATCCAAAGGTGAATCGTCTAGGCGGTTGTTTTACAATATGTTACAGCCCCATGGAGGGGCTGTGGATAACTTGACAGATTGCCGTTTGCGATGTGGACACGGCTAGAACGGAAGGTCATCCTCTCCCGCCTCACCTGTTGAGGGGGCTGTCTCTGCAGGAGCCTGCGGAGGGCCGGTCTCTGCTGCTGCACCCCGGCTGTCAAGCATAATGATGCTATCGGCCACAATCTCTGTTATGTACTTCTTGGTCCCGGTGTTCCTGTCGTCGTAGCTTCTGGTCTGGAGCCTCCCCTCCACGTAGACCTTCTTCCCTTTCTTGAGCCACTCCCCACAGATCTCGGCGAGTTTCCTCCAGGCAACGATATTGTGCCATTCGGTCTTCTCCTGGACGTTCCCGTCCTGGTCCCGCCATGACTCGTTCGTTGCCAGACCGAACGTGGCCACAGCAACACCGCTTGTCGTGTACCGGAGCTCAGGGTCCCTTCCCAGATTGCCGATGAGCATCACCTTGTTCAGACTTTTGGCCATCTCTCTCTCCCGATAATCAGTTGCACTCTAAGGACTTTTGCCTTCTTTGTCAAGCATCCTCGCGCGTGGATCATCGAGCATGTGCACGCCATCGGAGCCGAGCAGATAGAGATGGCCCCCTCCGAAGGAGACCGCCCGAATCTCTTCCCCCGCGAGGTCCAGCATCTTCTCGATTCCGACACGCAGGAGAAGCCGCTCGGCAGTGTCAAAGCAGAAGAGTGTGCCGCCGCTCAGTACGGCTACGCCCCGCTCATCGGCAAAGAGCGAGCGGGGCGCCTCAAAGAGATCCTTCCCCAGCTCACTCAGGTAGTTCCCGAACGTGTCAAACACGAGCACCCGATCCTCATCCAGCACGTAGACATGATCGTTTGGACCCACTTCCAGCTGGGACGGATCCTGGAGGCGTCCCTCCCCCCCGCCGAATCCTCCAAAGATTCTCTCCACGTCGGAAAACCTGTTGACTTTCAGCACGCGAACATTTTCGCTGTCACAGAGGAAGAGATCCCCCAGACGCGAGACGGAGACATCTGTCGGGAAGCCGAAGCGGTTCCGCGGGTCATCCTCTCCCCTTGTGGCAAACGTCGAGACATAGCTCAACGTCCGATCAAACCGCTGGATCCGGTGGTTCCCGTAGTCGGCCACAAAGACGTTCAATCCATTGCGCGCCCAGAGTCCTGACGGATGGTCGAACTGCTCATTTCCCCAGCCTGCGCCCCCCAGTTCTCGGACCAGCCGCCCGCGACCGTCAATCATGGAGATCGTGTTCTTCTCCGTATTGAGGACATAGATGTTTCCATAGATATCCACGTCCAGGCCGTTTCCCACGTACGGAAGCGTTCTCTCCTGAGCCGCCAGAGGCAGCGACCCGAGAGGGAGAAGCAGTCCCAGAAGGAGTAGAGACCCTACAGACCCGATCTTCATCGTTCAGCCCCATCGGTCATAAAACAGCAAGGGGCTGGTAGGCACAACCCAGCCCCTTGCATGTGGACACACAGTGCGCCTGCCGGCCCTGCATCAGAAGGCCAGGCGGAGCGCAAACGTGTTGGTTCCCTGGAAGACGTCCGTGGCCTGATAGGCGTAGTCAACCACGAACCGGAACGTACCGACAGTGTAGGCAAAACCGGCGCCAAGCGTCCCGCCGAAGATATACCTCTCGCTGCTTCCGTCGATGAACTGGTACCCGCCCCTCAGGAAGACCATCTCCGAGAAGGCATACTCAGCACCAAGCCGCATATGGTCGTTCCCGAAGTTCATGTTCTGAAACTGGGCCATGAGCGTGAGCCTGTTGTTGGAAGCGAAATTGGCGTCGTAGCCAACGGCCAGTTCAAACGATGCGGGCAGCTCAAAGGACTGCGCCGGAATGCTGAACGCCTGGGGCTGCGCATTCGTCGGGGAACCCGGAGCGGTGGTCTGCCGCTCCAGATCCTCACCCGTGTACGTCATGTTCGGACCGATGTTCTTCAGGGCTACGCCAAAATGGAGTCCTGAGAGAGCACCGCTTCCGCCGACGTAGTAGACAACACCTGCATCGAGCGCAAACCCGGACGCACTCGTGCGGAGTATCTGCTCATTGACGAACTTGCCGGTAAACCCCACGCTGATCCGGTCAGTCAGCATTTTCGAATAGCTGAGACCGAACGTCATGAAGGAGGGCGAGAACACACGGCCTGTTCCCTCCGGGTCCTGCTCGGTTGTCTCCTGGATGTCCCCGAAACCGAACGACCGGACGAAAATACCGACCGTTCCGAACCCCTCAGCGTTCCATCCCACTGCCGCATAGTCCATGGATGTCTCAGCGAAGTAGTTCATGTGGGAAAACATCGCTTCCACCGAGGACTCGCCCCACTCCCGCGCGAGGCCGGCGGGGTTCCAGTGTATAGCCTCGATGCCTGTCATCGAGGCAACTGCGGTGCCACCGAGCGCTGTGCCGCGGGCCCCGACAGGGATCAGCAGCTCATACGCGCCTGCGGTTCCTGTTTTTGACTCGTTCCCAGCATAGACCGAGGCGGAACCCAGGAGTGACACGACGCATAACAATGCCACTAACTTCAGCATCTTCATCTGTACTTCTCCTTTTCCTGAAAACGTTGTCATGCTCAGATTCGGGCTGCCCGTTCCTCAGGCTGTATGACTGCGAGCTTCAGGATACGGCTCCCCGCTTCGGGAATTTCTATGAAGAGAATGTAGACACCGCTCGCCACCGGAAGTCCGTTTTCGTTCCGGAGATCCCAGCGCTCGAACGTGCTGTTATCGTTGTGGTTCAACGTGCGGACGAGCTCACCCGTGATGGCGAAGACACGGATCGTGGCGACCTGGGGCAGATGCGTGATGGTCACGAACCGGTTGAACTGGTTCTGCTCCGCCTCGTTCCGCCCGAAGTAGGGATTGGGGAAGACATTGATATTCCCAATCTGATTTGAAGCGAGCTCGGTGCTCTGAACACGAGCTTCCGTCTCGACCAGGAACGTTTCTCCGGGAAAGAGCGCGTAGTTCGGTGTCGCAACGATTCTGTCTCCTTCGGAGAAGAAGTTCGCCTGATTGGTCTTCCTCACCTGAACGATGTAGTAGATGTCAGCAGGGTTGTTCTTCAGGTTAATCGGACGACCGTTGGCTTTGTTGATGGTGTAGGCGGAGTCTTCGGTCTCGGAGTAGTCCGAGGCAAAGACGTAGATGGCTTCCAGCGCACCGTTCGTCCCGGTCGTCGGCTCCCACTGGGAATTGATGGCACCCAGGCCGTAGTAGACCAGCCCATCCGTGCTCCAGATGGAGTCGTTGTTCTCGGTGAAGCCGACATTCAGCCGCCGCGGTGTCAGGTCGCCATCGCTGCTGTCCACCTCCCACGCGCTGAAGGGAACAGTGATGGAATTGTAGTCCTTCTGATAGACCAGCCCTCCCCCCTTCTCGTTGATGTGCGGAAGGAACGAGCTATCCACTATCGGTTTTGGCGGGAAGGTCGGAACATTGTTCAGGTACCTGTAGGCGCGCGAGGTCTCGGTAGTGCTAAACCGGATCTCCACCTTCTTCAGCTCAGAAGGCTTCACGGTCGACCTTGGCAGTCCCAGGTCCCCAAGATCCTGTCCATTGGGAAATGTGATCGAGCTGTTTCCCGAGGAGGGTTCCCAGAAATTGTTCTCACCGTTTCTCCCCGCTCCGTCCGACCAGGCGTTGAAGCCGGGCAGGTATCTCCACCCGCGCGGGCTCTGGTCATCCGTCCGTACCCCAGCAGCGGGGCTGACCATTTTCCAGAGAATACCGTCCACGAACGGAGAGGTGGCATCGCCTTCGAAGTTGGTGCTGGACCTGACGAGCGTGTCGGTCCCCGCCCGGATGAGCTTCCAGGAGGTTGCGGGACTGTCAACAACCACCGCATAGCTCTGTCCCGTAATCTGATTCGGGTCGATCACCTCGGGGGTCAGCGCGTCATCGGGCAACCGGCTGTGGGAGAGCATGTCGCCGCCCCGTGTCGGAACGAAGTCGGAGACCGGCGCTCCCTTCGGGGTAACCACGAGCGCATCTTTGGCATTCTCGAGTGCCAGCTGCAGGCCCAGCTCCTGCGCACCTTCAGCCCAGTTGTAGGCGTAGGTCGTCAGGGCAAAGTAGTATTCCCTCCCGTTCACGAGCGGTTCGCCACGGATGACGTCCTCGTTCACGATGTAGTATCGCCTGATCCCGTTATCCTCCCCAAACTGAACCGGGGTGAGGTATGGCTTCCCGGCTTGCAGGTTCGGGACGTAGTCCTCGATCAACGTGATGCCATTTACGGAGTCGTAGGTCGCGACCCGCGTCCAGGGGCCGTTCACCGATTCTCCCTGGTAGAGATTGTACCCTTCGAAACGGTAGTCTACGATCCCGTCTTCGAAGCGGTAGCTCTCGGTCTCATCGGCCCCGACGGTCCAGTCCAGTACGATCTGCCTGTCCAGCTCTGAAATGCTGATCTCCGGCAGGTCGGGAGCGCTGGGCACCTGGAACTCGTTATCAAACGCGTTCTGCGCAATCGCATCAACCTGCTTCAGAAGCGCAACGCTCTGAAGGCGATCCGCCCCCTGCGCATGGAGGAGTACGCCGACGACCTCCTGTGTATCTCCCTGCGCAAGCGTGAATGGACCGGTATTGATCATGACACGGATATCCTGCGGCTCGAAGTTCCCCGGAGGGAAATTCGAGGGGAGATCACCCGTTCCGGCCACCGGATCACCGGAGAACCAGAACGTGGGATAGGGTGTCCCGTCGCCCCGGGTGATGCCGATTCCAGCCGTTCCCTGCTTGCCCAGGTGGTAATCGTACGCAATCCTGGCATAGTTCGGAGAAGCATCCGGCGGGTCGACAATCGAGGCAAATGATCCGTTTGTGTAGACCACAAAAGAGCTGGCCCCGAGGTTTCTGTAACCCGGGAGCTTCCGTCCGAGGAACCTGGCAGTGTCTGTCGGCTCGCCTTCCACTACGGGACCCTGGAAGAAGTCGAAACCGTTTGCCGGCGGCCTGGTCCCGTAGCCTGTCGCCGTTTCGTCATTGTTGTCGCCATTGTAGATATACCCCAGGCTGAGAAGGGAATCGCTCCCGGGGAGATCATCGTTGGAGTCACCCAGATCCGGATCTGACCACATGCCGAAGAAGACACTGTCGTAGTCCGCGTCGCTCTTGTTCATGACCACCCATCGCATGAACATCATGTCGCCGAGCGGGCCCGGGTCGTTGAAGACAAAGTAGAGGATCTGCACCTCCAGACCCATCGGCGATGTCGCGCCCAGGGCAGCGTGCTTTCCTCTGTTCACATCGTTCACGACACACCACATCATCATGTCGCCGAAGAATTCCGGGACATCGATGCCCGGATCCCACTGGCCGTTGCCGTCCAAATCCTCGTAGGGAGCACCTAGATCGCCCGGCCAGACCGTCCACGGATCGACATCCAGCTCCGAGTTCCCGTAGTCCACTCCTTCGGGTTTGTTCTTCAGGAGCTTGTAGAGCCGATACCGGGGATCCCCAGCGCGCGCTGTCCATGCGGCATCGTCATTGAGCGTCGTGTTGAAGACCTCCCCTTCCAGAAAGGGACCCGCATGGTACTCGGTGCTGTAGTCGATGTTCGCGGTCCGGATGTTTCTGGTCGGCCTGTGTCTTCCGGCAATCCAGTACCCCGCCGTGAAGATCGATGTCCTGTTGGAGCCCCTGGGCCACTCCAGGCCCGAGGCCGAGGTTCGCCGGGAGTCGCAGTATTCCCCGTCCGAGGCGATCGTGCAGTTCAGCCGATTGCCGTCGAGAAACTTGTACGCGAATATCTCCGGCTTTTGAACCTTGTCCCGGTCAGAGGGGCTTGTGCCTCCCATGAAAAACAGGCCAATCGCCCCTACCGAGACCAACAAAAGAGTCTTTTTGAAAACTGACTTCATGTTGAACTCCTTGCTAGTATCCAATGCATCTCAGGAAGCAAAGCCACCTAGATATCCAGCCTCACGCCCAATCTGACGACGCGCGGCTCGGATAGGAAATTGAGGTTGTTCTGGAGATAGTTGTACATCTCCACCGCCTCGGGGCCGTTGGTCTGCGCCCACGTCTGGCCGCCGGGGGTCTGGAACCATCCGTCGTTGTCCTGCTCGCCCGTCCCGCCGTAGACCCCGATCACGTTCTTCCGGTTGAGGACGTTGGTCACCCAGAGGTAGATGTTCAGGTCGACGGCGTTGAAGAGCGTCACGGTCTTGTCCAGCTTCAGATCCAGATTGTGTGTCCAGGGACCTTCCGACGCGTTCCTTCCCTCATAGGCAACAGGCGCGTTCGTGCTGCTGAAGGCCTGGAAACCGGTGATCTGGCTGTATGTCCAGCGGAGACCGCTGCTGAACCTGAAGAGGAGGTTGAGACCCAGGCGCTCCAGAATCGGTCCGCCGTCGTCTTTTCCGAAACGATAGTCCAGATTGATGTTCCCCACGTGCGCCCGGTCAAAGTCTGTATAGGTCGGTATGACCGGGAAGTAGGGCTGCCCGTTGAAGGAGGCGTCCTGCCAGGCGATGTTGAACTGGGACCGGGAATTTGAGCCCGTCGCCGTGGAGCTGGAGAGCGTGTAGTTCCCGTTCATCGCTATCCGTTCTGTTCTCCGGAGCACGAACGAGAGCGTTACTCCTTTGGAGGTTCCGTAGTCGCCGTTGACGTTCGCATACCAGGCCTGCGTCTGGGAACCCGGGTTCGGGAAAATCACCCGGATCACATGCAGGTCCTTGATATCCTTGTAGTAGAACGTCAGGTCGAAGGAGGCCACTTCGCCGATCTGCTGGCGGAAGCCAACCTCGTAGTCGGTCGTCCGTTCCGGCTTCAGGTTCGGTGTCGGAAACTGTCTGGCCCACCCACCCTGGAAGAAGAGGGCTGCAACAACGCGCGGATCGTAGAGATCGGTGAGCCGTCCCTGCTGCAGGAATCGCCCGTAGGTGGCGTGGAACACCGTCCGGTCTGTCACCGGGAAGGAGAAACCGACCCGGGGACTCAGCTGCGTCGAGATCTCCTGTTCCTTATACGAGCTGTCGGCAACGACCGGGACTCCGTCCAGATCGTTGATGGCTATCATCTGAGGGTCGATGTACTCTCTGGAACCCGGGTTGATCCAGTCGTACCGGAGGCCGAAGTTGATCACCAGGTCGGAGAACTCAAACTTGTTCTGGACATAGACTCCGGCGGTGAGAGGATGCTTGGGACCCTCATCGGAGAGATCCACCGTGTGACCGGTCCTGTCGGTGAAGGTTCCTCCGTCAAACTCGTTCCCGTAGATGTCGTATCCGTAGAACCCTATATCCCGGGCCAGCCGGCCGCCGTAGACCTCCCAGTCGGTGGCATTCGGATTGACCAGCCGCTGCCTGTAGAGATCGCGCGCATCGATGCCGTAGGTCCGAATGGTGTGCCGCGTAATGTCTCCACCCGCGATGAACTCCCAGGACCTGCCGAACTGCTTGGTGAAGTCTACCCGTCCGCTGATGTTGGACCGGGAGATCTTCCGGTAGTCCTGCGGAACGATCCCCGGCCAGTTGACGTTGAATGACCAGAGATTGAAGGCCGAGGGGTTCAGGCTGGGACCCGTGAGAACGGCATTCTCCGGCTTCGTTGGATCCCCGTAGGCTTCGATATTATCCATCCAGATCGGGTCACCCCGCTCCTGGAAATACGACCAGGTGCTGGCCTGGATCGAATAGAATGTCGTCGGATTCACGATATGGGTCAGCTTCCCGTAGAGCGACCAATCTTGGTTGTTAAAGAGAAGCCGACGCGTGTCACCTGCCGTGACCGCAATGGCATCCAACTCACGCCCGCCCGGGGTGTTGGCGAGGTTCTGATCGATCCCGAAGGAGTTGCGCGTGGTCTGGGTGTTGTAGGTACCCCCGATCTTCACATTGAGCGCCCCAAAGTCCATAAAGATGTTCCCCTGGACCGCCCACTGATCCATAGCGTGTCCGCCCCATGTCCTGCCGCCGGCTAAGTCTGTCCGGTTGATGAGATCGGCAAGGTAGGCGCGGTTGCCTGTCGATCCGGTCGGCATGGTCTGTATGCCGCCGTCGGGGGCATTCCTGTCGACGACGATCCAGTCGGCGTTGACGATGTCCGTGGAATCGACGTGCGGGAAGTTGATGCCGTCCAGAAACGTGGGGGTATCCCGGTTGAAGATCCTCTGACCGGCGACGAAGAAGCGGAACCGGTCACTCCCCGGAATGATCGGCCCACCTGCTGTGAGGACATACTCGTTCAATCCGTAGGAGTATGTGCCCAGGAAATTTTTGGAATCTTTCCCGCCGAGTAGCTCATCGCTGATGATTTCCATTGAGAAGTTGTACTTCGGCCCGCCGGTCTTTGTCGTGGTGGAGACCACCGCCGACATGGCGTTGCCGTACTGGGCGGTCATACCGCCTATCTGACTCTGGACCTCTTCGATGGCATTGTTGATGACATTCAGCTGGAACGCCCCGTTCATCGGGTTGTTCACGAGCACGCCATCGACGTAGTAAGCTGTCTCTTCTGCCCGGCCGCCGCGGACGAAGAACTGCCCTCCCTGCTGGACAACGCCGGGAGCAAGCGTGAAAATGTTGGCAACGTTCCTCATGGGAAGCTGCTCGATCTGTTCCGCTCTGATGAGGCTGATCGTGTTGGTGGCGTTCTTGTTGATCAACGGGGGCTCTGCAATAATCTCAATCGCAGGGCCTGGAATGGCTTCAGACTGCAGGTTGAACTCCAGCTCAGTCGTCAGACCGATGGTGACCCTGATATTCCGGATCGTCATGGCACGGTAGCCGACGTAGGTGGCCCTCAGGGAGTACGTGCCGGGAGGAACGTTCAGGATAATGAACTCGCCGTTGATGTCGCATGCCGCTCCCATTGTCGTCGCCTCGATCGTGACGTTAGCGCCCACGAGAGGCTCGCCGGTCTCCCTGTCGATCACCGTCCCGCGGAGCTTCCCCGTCGTCGTCTGGGCCAGCACCACCCCCACCGCCAGAGCGGAGAGAAGAACGAAGCTCAACAACGTTCGTATCAATTTGGCAAACATAGAGACCCTCCTCCAAAAAGGTAAAACCACTCAGGGCAACCGTATGGTATCCCGAGCTCTGGTTTCCCGGTCGGCTCAGCGGCGCGCTCTGCGCGCGCCGCTGAGCTCCGGGTCGTCCCTGCGTTACTTCATCAACACCATCTTCTTCACGTCAGTGAAGTTGCCAGCCTGCAGCCTGTAGAAGTAGGCGCCGTTGGCAAAATCCGCGGCGTTGAAGTCAACCATGTAGGTGCCCGGGTTCTGGAACTCGTTCACCAGCGTGGCCACTTCCTGGCCGAGGATGTCAAAAACCTTCAACGTGACGAACGATTCGGCCGGAATCGCGTAGCTGATGTTCGTCGTCGGGTTGAAGGGGTTCGGGTAGTTCTGGGCCAGACTGTAGACACCCGGAACCTCACCCGGAATCTCCGCAACACCGGTCACGAGCAGATCGGCCGCCGGATACATCAGGTACTTGACGGCGGTCTCTTGCGACCCGTGGTCACCCTGGAGCCAGTTGCCGGCGATGTCGTCGTCGTTGTAGACGATATGCAGGTTGTCGTCCACCACGTCGGCAAGCGCCGCAAAGGCACGGTCAGACCCGGTGCCCGGAGTGATGTCTTTCGCCTCGCTCCAGGTGGCTCCGCCGTCAGGGGATCCCAGCGCATAGATGTGCTCGTAGCTGTAGCCCGAGTCATCCTTCTCTGGAACCCACTGCGTGAAGATCACAAAGAGCTGACCCTCGGAGTTGATCCCGATGTCCGGGGATGTGGCAAAGTTGCCGTCGCGACCATTCACCGGAGGGGCGATGCTGGTATCGGCAAGCGGATAGGCAATCGCCTTGGCGCCTGTCGCCGCACTCCAGTACATGATCGGGGCATCCGACGAGAGGAACGCATCAGCCGGGGCATTGCTGGAGTCGCCCACGAAGACGTAGTTGGACCAGACGACGTGAGGATTCCCCTCGGCGTCCAGTACAACAGCGCAGGATCCGTCAGGAGCGATGTCCTCTTCGCCCAGCGGAAGCTCACCGGAGTCGGCCTTCACGTCGTAGATGACCTGCTCGGACCATGTCGCGCCATCATCGGTGGATGTTGCAAGCGCAAGGTCAGATCCCTCAAGCGCATCGACGAAAACGACCTTGGTCACGCCGCCGGTCGTCTGTGCCGTAATGTCCCAGCTGTCGGCACCGCCGCCAGCTGCCCAGTATCCCCAGGGTGTGTTGATGACGTCGGTCTTGTCAATAGGATCCCAGCTCAGACCGCCGTCAGTTGAACGACTGTAGAGAGCCCGATACAGGGCACCTTCACCCGCCGCGATGTGCATGCTGGTGGTCGCCCCGCCGCTGGCTGCGATCTGCGGCCACGTGGCCCCTTCGGTTGAGCCCGTGGAGACCTCCGTGAAGGAGCCCGCACCCTTGGCAGCATCGATCGCGACCGCAAGCCCTGCGTGGCTTACGGTGACCTCGATCTGACCCAGGTCGACCCCAAACGCGGCGATGCTGCTCCAGCCCTTCCGTTCCGCTTCCACCTTGGTGGGCGTGGACCAGTTGCTGCCGTCATAGTAGACGTACCAGGTTCCCCGGGTTGTCGCCCCGGCGTCATCTGCCATCATTCTTCCGACGGCGATCGTACCATCGCCGAAGTTGATGATGTTGTGCTTCACTGAGCCGTTGGTGCCATAGTCATAGTAGGTGTAAGCTATGGAGTCACCGGGCCCCGTGTAGCTCTTTACCGACGGAGCAACGGGACTTGAAACCGTCAGCTCGATAGCCTCATCGCCCGTCACTTTCTTGGGAGCCTGAATTTCCCGGCCCTTGTGCAATCCGGCGACTGCGATGCTCACCACCAGAAGCATAATTGTGGACAAAATCAGGAAGTTTTTGAGCATGATTTACCTCCGTGAATGATGAAGTAGCTAGGGACAACTACTACGGGGTAACGCAATGTCGGGCTCGCTCTTCGCGCTCACCTCCTTCATCGAGGAGCAACCGGTCCATGATGCGATGAGTGATGAATGGAATTGTGAATTGTCGCTTCAACTTCTTATCGAACCCCGCAACATCAATCTCGACGAGTAGCGGACAACATCACCTCAGGCAAATGATTCTCTTTATCAGAAGAAGAGTTCCCGGAAAGAACACCTTCACCCACGCCCGACAGAAAACCCTTCCCACGAAGTCTCCCGGGAAAGCAAAGCGCAAGATTGCTGGTAATGAAATTCGGTGTGTTGGATGGAATGCAGTATCAATTTACCCGATACTCAACCTCCCTCTTTATGAACAGCAAAAATCAATGAATAAATATAGTTACCGGGTTTGTGTTTGTCAAGTGAAATGCCCCAAACGGTTGCAAAACCCGACCTTTTTAGTCCAGTTTTACAAGCCTCAGCTCCGTTGCCTCCTCCACTCTCGCCAGCTCGGCCATTGCCTTCTCTGGAATGGTACCGTCCAGGTTCATCACGGTGAGGGCGACCCCCCCCTCCTCGGAACGCCCCAGCGAAACCCCGGCGATGTTCACCTCATATCTGGACAAAATGCCCCCAACGCGAGCCAGGATACCCGGTTTGTCCAGGTTGCTGTAGATGAGCAGGTGGCCTTCGGGCTTCACCTCGAACCGGAATCCGTCCATCATGGTGAGCCTGATCTGGGATCTTCCCACGACCGACCCCTCCACCTCCTTCAGCTTCCCGCCGGCCTCATACCGGACTTTCAGGGAGTTTGTGTAGTTCCCGCCCGGCCCACCCCTCTCCTCATAGACCGCCAGACCCTTCTCCGTCGCAAGGACCGGGGCACTGATGAAATTGACGGGGTCCGTGCTCGTCTCAGAGAGGACTCCCTTCAGGACTCCCGCCTTGATCAGCCCCAGTGATGACTCTGCAACATCCCCCGCAGCACCAACGGTCACCGACCGGAGCTTCCCCGCTGCCAGCTGCGCCACCAGGCTTCCCAGCCGCTCCGCAAGGAGAAGGAACGGCCTCACCTCCTCCTGCAGCGTCATGTACATCACGCTGCTGTTGACCACACCCGTGAACGAACGTCCGTGGAGGGCGTCTGCAACCGCGTGGGCAATCTGTATGGCCACCTTTTCCTGAGCCTCCTCGGTGGATGCACCCAGATGCGGAGTTACAACAACACGCGGGTGCCCAATGAGCGGGCTCGCTTTCGGCGGCTCCTCCTCAAACACATCCAGGGCAGCCCCGCCGGCCTGACCCGATTCCAGCGCATCCAGCAACGCGGTTTCGTCGACGATCCCTCCCCGCGCACAGTTGATGACGCGAACACCCCTCTTGCAGGAGGAGAGGCTCTCCGCGTTGATGAGCCCCCTTGTCTCCTCGGTAAGGGGAGTATGGAGCGTGATGAAATCGGACCTCCGGAAAATCCCGTGCAGATCAACCGGTTCAATACCCTCCTTTGACGCCGCTCCCGGAGAGAGAACAGGATCGTAGCCAATGACGACCATCCCGAGACCGCGACACCTGGCCGCCACCTCGCGTCCGATCTTTCCCAGCCCGATAATGCCCAGGGTCTTTCCCTGTACCTCTGTCCCGACAAACTTCTTCCTCTCCCACGAGCCACCGACGAGGCTCACGTGCGCCTGGGGAATCTTCCTCGCAAGGGAGAGGAGAAGGGAGACCGTATGTTCGGCCGCCGACACGGTATTCCCTCCCGGTGTGTTCAGCACGAGTATGCCGCGCCGGGTGGCCGCCGCCACCTCGATGTTGTCAACTCCGGTGCCCGCCCGCCCGATGATCTTCAGCCGCGAGCCGGCTTCGATTACCTCGGCCGTGACCCTGGTTCGGCTCCGGACAACGAGAGCGTCAAAGGCCGGTATCTGCTGTTTCAGTTCTTCGGGGGAGATGCCGGGAGAGTCCTGGACATCACACTGCTCGTCACGGAGAACATCAATGCAGGCCCGGTCGACGCTGTCACTGATGAGGACCCTCATGGTCATTGGCTGTTCGCGGAGGAGAGGGGTGGGGGAACTACTTTCCGTTAGTCACGTGCTGCGCTATGATGCGTACGAGGTCTGCCTTCCCCTTACCCGTGAGGGCCGAGAACGGGACGACGTCCCGGCACTGCTCGAATCCGGCGAAGCGCTCTCTGGCCGTGTCAACATATCTCGGCATTTTGCTGACCGGGAGTTTATCCGCCTTTGTGAGTGCCACGAGAAACGGGATGGCGTAGTAGTCGAGCCAGCCGACCATCAACATATCCAGTTCGGTCGGCTCGTGCCGCGCGTCGACGAGCTGGACCACGAGGGAGAGCTGCGTCCGTGACTTCAGGTACTGTTCGATCAACTTGCCCCAGCTGGATCGGACCTGCTCGGGGACTCTGGCGTATCCGTACCCGGGGAGGTCGACGAAGTAAAACTCCTTGTTGATCAGGTAGTAGTTGAGTTCCCGGGTCTTTCCGGGGTCAGAACTCTGCCTGGCCAGGGATTTGCGGGAGCAGAGCTTGTTGATGAGTGAGGATTTGCCGACGTTGGATCGGCCGAGGAATGCTACTTCTTTCATTCCGTTTCTGGGAAGCTGCCGCAGATTGACCGCACCCAGAACGAATTCTGATGATCTGATTCTCATGGAGCTACCACACTAGAGGATTCAGCAATCAGGACTCGCTGTCCTTTGACTTGGATTCCTTCTTCGAGTGCCCTTTCTCCTTTGCTTTGACGGTCTTCTTCTTGCTCTTCTTCCCTTCCTCGGCGGGTTCGGAGGCTGTCGCCTCCTCCTTCGGCGTCTCCTTCTTCGGCGTCGTCTTCTTCGGCGTCGCCTTCTTCGCGGTCTTCTTCTTGGCGGCTTCCCCGGCCTTCTTCTTCCTCTCCGATGCAGCCTTCTCGGCAGTCTCCTGTCCCGTGTTGAAGTCGACCAGTTCGATCACCGCCATCTCTGCTCCATCGCCCTCCCGCCGTCCCAGCTTGACTATCCGGGTGTACCCGCCAGGACGATCCCCCACGGTCTCCGCAATCGAGGAGAAGAGCTCCTTGACGACCTCCTTGTCCTTGATGAGCCTGGAGACCATCCGGCGATGATGCACGCCGACCGCAGGCGCATCAGGTTGGGCGGTGGCCTTTCGGGCACGGGTGATCATCCGCTCCACGACGCCCCGTGTTTCCTTTGCCTTCGCCAGCGTCGTCGTGATGCGCTTGTGACGCAGCAGCGATGTGGAGAGGGCCGCAAGTGTAGCACGGCGATGAGAGGCCGTCCGTTTGAGTTTTCTTCCTGCTTTACGATGTCGCATTGTCAGATTCCAGAATGAGTCCTACCCTAAGAAGATGCTCACTCGCCGTCCTTGATGTACTTGGAGACATCCATCCCGAAGTGGAGGCTTTCGGCCTCGATGATCTCGGAGAGCTCGGCAAGCGACTTCCGCCCGAAGTTGCGAAACTTCAGCAACTCCGTCTCATCGCGTCGAACGAGGTCCGCAATGGTCTTGATGTTGGCGGCCCTGAGACAGTTGTGCGACCGGACGGAAAGCTCCAGCTCATCAACGGGTGTCAGGAGGACCTTCCGTACACGCTCGAACTCCGCATCCACCGCCGCATCCTCGCTCTTCTGCCCTTCCGGCTCGGTGTCAAAGTTGATGAACAGCTGTATCTGGTCCCGGAGGATTTTTCCGGCATGCGCAAGTGCCTCTTCCGGCGTAATCGAGCCGTCGGTGTCGACCTCGATGGTGAGCTTCTCATAGTCGGTCTGCTGGCCCACGCGTGTCGTCTCAACGAAGTAACGGACGTTCTTAATCGGCGTAAAAATGGAGTCGATGGGAATAACCCCCAGCGGCTGATCGGGGAGCTTATTCTCATCCGCGACGACGTACCCGATCCCCCTACCGATACGCAGCTCCAGCTCGAAGGCGGCGTCCTCGTTGAGCGTCGCAATATGAAGCGAGGGATTGAGGATTTCGATATCGGGCGTGGATTTCTGGATCTCGCCCGCCGTGAACTCCATCGGCCCCTTGAGCGGTACCAGCGCACGCGTCGTCTTCTTGTCGAGCAGCCTCATGCGCACCCTTTTCAGGTTGAGCACGACCTCCGGCACGTCTTCCACCACCCCGGGAATGCTGGAGAACTCATGCTGAACGCCATCGATCTTGAAGGCGGTGATGGCATACCCCGGGAGGGAGGAGAGAAGAACGCGCCTCATCGAGTTTCCCAGAGTCACGCCAAATCCCTTCTCGAGCGGCTGCACGATGAAGCGACCAAATGTTGCCGAGCGTGAAGATTCGTCCAGCTGAATCTTCTCCGGCATCTGAATGGTTCCAGTTGTCATGTCACTCCCTTACTTCGAATACAATTCAACTATCAACTGTTCGTCCGCGTTCAGCGGGATGTCCGCACGCTCCGGCACATTGAGGAATGTCCCCGTCATTGACGCCTTGTCCAGCGTCAACCAAGGGAGCATGGCCGTGTCCTTCATCTTCTTCATGGACGCGTGGAGGACCTCGAGTTGTTTGCTCTTCTCCCGGACACGCACGACATCCCCGGGCTTGAGGAGGTAGGATGGAATGTCCACCGCCTTGTCGTTGACGAGGAAGTGGCCGTGGCTGATGAGCTGCCGTCCGGCCTTCCGCGAGGGTGCAAATCCGAGCCTGTAGACGACGTTTTCCAGCCGCCGCTCGAGCATCTTCACCAGCGTCTCGCCGGT
>Ga0209536_100002301_pt1 | contig 31016 bp, 30 predicted proteins | sample DeeMarSeWOR28_12_FD_187461 | JGI IMG/M metagenome (GOLD analysis project Ga0209536, IMG submission 187461) | Marine sediment microbial communities from White Oak River estuary, North Carolina - WOR-2-8_12 (SPAdes) (version 2) | ecosystem: Environmental > Aquatic > Marine > Intertidal zone >... | reverse complement strand
GAAGACGCATACAAATTTATCAAAGATGAATTGTACTTTATGTTTGCTCCCCTCGTTGGCCGTGGACCCGAAGGGTATAGTGCAAGTGATGCATGGGGTGACTTTGCGATCGAATATAGTAGAGCTAGTCAGGGAGTTGTAAATGTCTTTACAGGCGGTTTATTTAGTACGGAATCTGGAGTATTCTACAATGCCTTTAACCGTCAATGGCAGTCTCTTGGCTACCCAACGAACGTGGATTCTCCGTCTTTTCAAAGTGGCGTAAGCGGAGGAAGAGTTGCAGAGGCTCTTTTGTTGACTGCGGCGGGACTTAAAGGGTATGAAATGGCTACTGGTGTTCGAGTTGAGGTGCATTTATATCATATAAATAGAGCAACAGGGGAAGTTTATGCTGGACCTCACCTTCAGGGTATACAAGGGCCTGGTTGGGGAAAGACACTGTGGAGATTTCCACCTCACTGAGCAGGTACTTGGTTCGTGCAACCGAAACTAACAGAGTATGAATCGACGATAAGTTTAGAAACGAAATATATCTGAATATAAGGATTTTTAGGCATGAAGGGCATGAAGATAGAATCTGTAAGGGACCTGAAGGACGTCGTAGCTGTAATGCACGATTCCGAGTTCAATGAGAAGGATTATGGATTTAAACCAGAGAAAAAGATGTTTTTTCTTGAATCTCGAGCATTTAGATCACAAGAACATTTACGTTTGGAGCTATATAATATAGAAGAATACAGGCCTGCGAAAAATGAAGAGAAGATTTGGCAGGGCAAGGGAATAGCTGGAGTGTTCAACTACATTAGGATCAGAAAACATGGATTGAAACTTACCTTAGTAAGTCAAGATCTGCGGATTGTCATGATTCTCAGTAAGCTTGAAGGGGAATTAACAAGGGATAAATAGGGATGCACCTATTATTCTCAAGAGGCACTAATGTATATTCGAAAACAAACGTGGAAAGACTTTCTCAAACGGAACAGAAGACAAGCTATGGGAAAGAGAATATTTGGAATTGTTAAATCAGGCTGTTTGGTTTTATTACTCTTTGCCCTTGTCAATTGCAGAGACAAAAAGGTCGAGCAAAAGCAGGTCATCATTTACACATCTCTCGACAAGGTTTTCAGCGAACCAATTTTGGAAGCTTTCGAGAAGGAAACCGGCATAAAGGTTTTGGATGTCTATGATTCGGAAGCAACCAAGACGACCGGCCTGGTCAACCGTCTTATCGCTGAAAAAAACAATCCGCGAGCGGATGTGTTCTGGAACTCTGAAATAGGCAAAATAGCCGTTCTTAAACTTCCTTCCACTGCCCCGGGATCGGGAAGGGGAATTGGCCGTTTGCATCGGCTTTAACAGGTGCCGGGCTGTCATAATTCAGCTCATCCAGATATTCGCAGAACTGGAATTTCGAGCCCATAATCTGGTCCCAGGTCACTTCCTGGCCGGTATGACAGGCGGCTCTGCCCATCAACGATGTCAGGTCGGAGTAAATCGCGCGATTAATTTCATTGTGCGGCCGATCCTTACGGATACTCTCAATCAACTCGTTCCACTCATACTGCCACGGGCTGTGAGCATCTTTTGTCGGCGTCCATGAGATATTGCCCTTCTCAATCCGCTGGTCAAATCGGTTCGTTATATTGGCTTGCTCTTGCTGGTCTTTTGATTTTGTTACAATGCACTGAAAATCTTTGTGTCGACGGGAAACATTGATGAACTGTTGAGTATAGTCTTAGTCGGTATTAACGCTTCATCCAATTCTATCTGTAATGACTACCTCATCCGTCTGTTGGATTTAGCGAATTTCAGGAAACTGGTAATATTAGAGGCAAAACGCAGCCAGCTATCAGGTGATTTCCACAACATGCTTAGATAACCGATCAGGACCTTCGGACGTTTGTAATGGGCTTTATAAAACTCTATAAATAATTCTTCCAGCCGCTTTTTTTTCATGCCGTTGGGAACAAATTGGAAATTCATGCAGTCCATCTTATCCCAGTCCTCTTCGAAGGTTCCCATCTCGTTGATGTTTTCATATAGTGGAGAGCCTGGAAACGGCGTGAATTTCGCCAGGTTAAAGTCGTCTATCGGCAGAGAGAATACATAATTCATGCTGCGTTTGATACTTTCTTCCGATTCCCCGGGCAGACCCATCATCAGCAAACCTTTAGTCCGAATCCCTGCTTTTTTGATGTTTTGGATAGTATCAGCCAGCATATCAAGATCAGCATTCTGTCGATGTTGCGTAAGCAGTTCTGGGTCTCCAGTCTCAATACCCAGGCTCATCATCCAGCATCCGGCACTCTTCATTAGCTTCATCAATTCAAAATCTACGTGCTCGGCCCGAACGGCACAGTTGAAAGTCATGTTCAAATGGTTATCCATCATCATATAACAGAATTCTTCCACGCGATTTCGGTTGAAAGTGAACTGGTCGTCGTAAAAGTTGACATGTCTTATCTTAAACCTTTCCTTCAGGTACTTCATATGTTCATAAAGGTACACCGCCGAATTATATCGGAAACTGCAACCGAATACAGATCTATCACAGTAACTGCAGGTATATGGACAGCCACGACTCGAATTACAACATGTGTTCGGTGTCCTGGGATAATTAAAAATCGGGAGTTTATAGGCATTCGGATAGCCATCCAGTTTTTCGTAGGCCGGGAACGGCAAGCTGTCCAGATCGATCCCCTTCTTCCGAATACCGGTAAAACTGATATCGCTGTTATCCCGATAAACCAGACCTGGAATCTCGCTTAAAGCCTTGCTATCCGTGCCGGCCGTGATTAATGCCTTAACACATTCCTCCCCCTCACCTATGATAGAAAAGTCAATCTCCGGATAGTCTTCCAGAAGCTTTTCGCGCAATGCAGAAATATGCGCCCCCCCAAAAACCGACCTGATGCCGGGCAAAATACCTTTAGCGATTTTGGCGATCCGGACTGCATCATGAAAGGTCGAGGTAGTACAGGTCAAACCAATATAACCGGGATTTTTTTCCTTCAGATAGCGATGTATTTTAGATTCCGAATCCGGATGGGCATAACAATCAATAATATCAGCGGTAATCCCATTCTTCTCCAGGTATGCTGCAATACTAAGAAGACCCAGCGGCGGCATAATATTTGCCAGCCTGGAAATATCTCGACCGGCATCATCTGGGCTGTAGCCCAAAGGGTGAATCAATAAAATTCTTTTATAATCAAATTTCATAGTACTCGAAATTACCTAGATTCACATAATGGAATTTTAAGGTATCAACAAAGAATATTGTACACAGAAGCATTAGAATTGCCAAATACCAAAGATTTATATGGAATACTGAAGTTTTGTGAACCGGGATCATGCCCCGCGGACGAAAAGTCGAATGCCATAATTTGTAACTAACTAAATGCAATAATCCTGAGCGGTGTCGCAGATACTTAACAGAAAGAAGAGGATATCGACCCAGGGTCGTATCTTGACAGACGGGTAATTCTTGACTATATAGATACATGGTGGAGAACTTTTACGCTGCTGTTGACGATATAGAATGAAGAATGAGTAATAAATTAGAAACACTTTCGCAGAAAAATCGCTCGAATTTATCTTCAGTTTCACTGCGGTTCCTGGATCATCAACGTCGGCATGGAACAGAAATGCTTTCAAGATGGCTCTCAGACTGTAAGGGAGGCTATATCATTAGTTTATTGCTGAGATATTCAGCGATAAGCATTAGGATATCGGTTCTTACGTTTATTTTTTTATATTTATTGGCAAGCGGATGCCAGACACGTCTATGTTTTCAGCTCAGGGAAGTGATGTCACCTCATGACAGCGGGGCTTGCAAGCATTACGATTCTACAGGAGATGGAAAGCCTGATTTCTTCACTTTTACTGACAATAACGGGAGAATTTCTCGTATCGGGTATGATAATGATGTGGATGCAGCGCCTGATATTATTGTCAACCTGGATGAAATACCAGCCTCTCGGTGTCGCCATCTGGTTCTCATACTTGATGGCATTGGGTATGATCTGCTCAAAAAGTGTTATGATTCCGGGAAACTGCGGATGTTTTATCCCCCTTCGCGCATCGTATCACCGTACCCCTCGGTAACGGAGATCTCCATATCAGCCATACTCGGCAGCTCCCCGCCCAGAGCAGTGCAGTCACGATATTTCGATCGCAAAACAAACTCTATGGTTGGCGGAGTAATGGACTATATGAAGGGCAAAAATGAACCATTTGCAGCTTCGCTTACGTATCGCGCACCTCAACACGTTGACGGTCTAAGCTATCTTATGGGAATGCCCATGTTCAATTCAGAACTGAACACGGTCAAGCATCTGTTCGAAAAACGCCAATCACGAGAGGTGATTGCATACCTGGTCAGTTCAGCAGCAGTGAGTGTGCGGGACGGAGCTGCAGGACAAATGGAATGTCTCAATCAATTGGATCGCTTTGTGGTCGAGGCCCTTTGGCAAAGTCGGGGATTGGTTAAAGTAACTTTGTTAGCCGACCATGGGCTAAGCTACGAGCAAGTGGAATGGTTGGATCTGGAAAAGCATCTGATGGACAGAGGCTGGTTATTGAAGAAACACATAAATGGCCCCAGGGATGTAGTACTCAGCACTCTTGGTGTTGTGACTTATGCATGCTTTTCAACACGCCGGCCTTGCGCTTTATCAGAGGACCTTATCACTTGTAAGGGAGTAGATCTGGTAAGCTACGCTAAGGATGATGCTGTGGAAGTATTAACTCCCGGTGGAGATCGAGCAGTTATTCGTGTCCGTGGCGGTCGTTTTGTCTACAACCCTATCGCAGGGGATCCTTTGTTATTGACACCCATACTGGGCAACCTCGAAGCTGACGAGAACGGGGGCTATAACTCGGAGGACCTGCTGCTCGCCACGGCAACACACATCTATCCGGCACCGCTGCAGCGTTTGTGGGAAGCCCATTTTTGCCGGGTGGAGAATCCGCCTGACGTTATCGTTTCACTAAAAGATCGATACTGTAGTGGGCCACCCTCATTTGGAATGGTGCGTATCACAACAACCCACGGCAACCTTAACTATCGCAACAGCGTTACCTTTCTAATGTCCACGGCCGGAACTTTCAAGCCGGTCATGAGAACTTGTGACATCCGTGAGCAGATAGGACATCTGCTTGGCAATCCCTGGCCTATGAGGGAATAGGAGATATTCGTTGATAAAATTTTTACACCATTTAAGTCATTGTTGTTTAAGCGGCCCAACGGCTGGACGTTGTGGTTTGTTAAAATGCTATTGCTGCAACTGGCCTTAAGCTAAGATTACTCGTGGGCAGACTACATCTCTTTGAATTTGAAGATCAGGCATGGCTTCCAAGCGTGATCCGCGATGGAATAACAGGCTTTTTAAATATAATAGAAGAAAAAGGGGAGCTTTATACTCCAATTGTTCCACACTTAAGAGATGTTCTGCAGAAATTAAGATGTGTCAAAATAATTGATCTTTGTTCTGGTTCCGGAGGACCATGGAAGTATCTGATAGGCCGTTTAGTAGATTCGGAAACTAGTTCTCTGAAAGTGCTTTTGAGCGACAAGTTCCCGAGTTTCAATATTCTGGAGTTAGATGAGCTTCAAGCATCCAGGTTAGAAATTGCCTCATATCCGGTGGATGCAACAAAGGTGCCAAAAGAATTAACAGGATATAGAACTCTCTTTGGCTCTTTTCATCATTTTCGTCCTGAAGAAGCTGTTGGTATTCTCCAGGATGTCGTCAAATGCAGAGAGGGTATAGCCCTATTTGAAATGACTCGCAGGAACTGGTTTTCTATTATGTATATACTTCTTCTTGCCCCCATTTCTGTACTCTTGTACATTCCATTGATTAAACCGTTTCGATGGATGAGATTAATTCTAACTTATTTAGTTCCGTTAATTCCATTCATGCTCATTTTCGATGGAATTGTTTCATGTTTACGGACATATTCCATCCAGGAATTACAAGAGATGGTAAAAGAAGTCAAAGAGAATAATCTATACGACTGGGAAATTGGTATGAAGAAGTGTAAACGTTTTCCAGGTGGCATAACGTACCTAATAGGTTATCCTAAAACAACAACATCAATTATCCCGGATTTCCCAAGTAGTGGGTGACAACTGGAATTGAATTTGATAGAATAGAACCCAGGGAGACCATTCCAGCCAATTTCAGCTATTCTCTATGGGAAAATCCAATGGGTGAAGCACCCAAGGACGCCCTGAGGCTCGATATTGATGGTAGGCTTAAGCTTGAATTTCAAAGAACGAAAGTCATAAGCAATGCTGGTCTGCTGGCTTACCGCGAGCTTGATAACTATATGTGCTTGCAATCATCGAGTATAGAAGGAACCAACAAAAAAGGAGCGGTTGAGACTACAGCCTTGAGCTCAACGAGAGTTTCACTTCTCCGCTCTTCCACAAACTCGGAAGGGATGGTTTAAAATAGCTGACAAATTAGTTAAATAGGCTTCGTGGCCTAATACTCCTTACAAAGCTTATTTTTCAAACCGCTGTCGTTCCGTCAAAATATTTACAATCTAATCCGTTTCTATCTGGCGCATCGCCTTCTGAATCGACTTATCGAGGAACGAGACCCATCTATTGTAAACTCTATGTATTGTTCCCTTTTGTTCATTGTAATGGAGTCCCTGACTGTCCTCGTGCAAAATGCTGTAGTGTGAATCAGAGAAGGGAATCCGCACTTTTACCCGATATGTTCGGACAATAATATCAGCCTCTATCATATCCTCGCCCATAACCCTTGCGGTCCAACCTCGGTTGCTACAACCTGAAAGAATGGCCTGTTTAACTCTCTCCTTCAGTACAGAAGAGCCGTCCTTCATTGTAGGAACGGGCATATTCTCTATGCTTAATATTGACGTGGTTCTACATCCCGAAAGGATTGTTAGCATGCTCAAAAAAATTACTGTTTTCCTCATTTTCATTTATCCGCCCTCTCAAGAAGTTTTAGTGCTATTTGGATATACTTTCTGCCATCTAAGGGCAAATACAACCACTTCATTATTGCCAGTCACGGCCTCCAACCTGAACTCTTTTTCCTGGGGCTCAGGCGGCTCGCCATACTGCTCTGGAGGCATACTTATCCCCTCTTCAAAGTATTTACCCCAAAGATGCACATGTAATCCTTCAATGGGAATGCATGTTTCTGAATCAATGATCTCAATCCTCAGACCTACTCTAAGATGATGAGCAAGATCTGTGTAGACCTTCGAGTCCCAGGTGCCTGCATGCCAGTTTGATCCAGTTGCATTTACAGTATCGTATCGTCATAGGACAGTAATGAATAAGATGGGCAGAAACAGCCTGACGATCAAACCGCAATCTCTGCTTGAATTGCACATTATATCATCTCCTTTCTCTTTTTCATTTAGGACTATGATAACTGCGTTTATTGGAGATGCAACTGGAAAATCAGCAATCTTATATTCTCGCCCGGCCCAGATCTAATAGATGAATCGATCCATTGAATTTCGACTTTAAATATATAAGGCTGGGCAAAAAGACCGGATAGCAAGGGAGAAGATTCAAAACACCGGCACTTTAAGTCGTGGATTGCGACTAAAAAATAACGGTATTCTTCATCATGCAAATTCACGTAAGAAAAAGTTCGTATAATAACGAGTAAAGAGACCTGAGTTCATGCGTCAGGCCGATTGGTAAATGGAAAATCTGTCCAGGCCCGGAAAATCCACCATTGATCATGGCCAATTCAGGCCTTTGATAATTTCTTATAAACAAATCTGGTTGTACACTTTATCCTCCTTAAGGGTATAAGATGTTCCTTAAACAACTCATAATAGCGGTTTTGGGCTTGACAATTAATAGTAGCTAACTTATATGTGAACCAAAACATGTCCGGTAATATTGTTTCAGGACTGTTGTGTTCGTGCTTCGGCTTGTAAAGGATATATCAAAGGCACAGAGAAGGCCTTTAGTGTAACCCACGGGGACGGAGTATAAACATATTTAGCATATTTCGAGTGAGATATTACATTGATTGCAAACAGTTTTTTTCAGCAATCCTTTAGGAGATGATCTTGAGAAGGTCTATGATTTTACGTTGGATCAAGAGAAGTATATATTCGGCCATAATAATGACTCATATTGCTTTCGGTGTAGCTGCAGAACGGAATCCTGTTCCTGCATTGGAAGACTTTTTGAAGCACCTGGAAAAACGACACAGCAATATGAAGACACTTGCCGCCCGATTCCGGCAGGAAAAGCACTTCTCTTTTATGGACAAGCCACTCGTCTCTGAGGGCTATATCATTTTTGAATCTCCCGATAAGATTCGATTTGATATTACAGAGCCATTTCAGACGGCGATGCTTTCTGACGGGAAAAAAATCGAGCGTTATGAATTTCTCGATGACCAGTGGCGCCCTATCCAGTCTAACGCCGGTAAGAGCATTAAACTTGTAATGGAACAGATAGGCCAGTGGATGCAGGGTAAGTTTTCGAATCAGAAACGCCTTTTTGATTTATCCATAAGCGCTGATGATCCTAATGGATACGTTGTACTTGATTTGGAGCCGCGTCCCAAACAATTCCGGCAGTATATAGAAAAAATACGAATTCACGTATCCAAACCACCTGAATATCATATTACTCGGATCGATATTTTCGAGCCTGAAGGTGATCGGTTCGCATTGGCATTCCAGCAGGAAATTCTTAACAAGAAATTACCTGAGAATTGTTTTAGTAAACCACATACAGCCAAACAATGCCAAGAGCTGTTTTCTCAAAAGAAGAAAAAGGAAAGCTCCGAAGATTAAATCCACATGATCTATAAGTGCCTTTTCATATCACTTTTAGTCTTATTTACATTTCTTTTCGGATGCCGGTCCTTACCGGATGCCGAATTGGGTAATTGTGAAGATTTTGATTATGATATATTTGCGAAGAATTTTCCATTTGATATTCCAGACCCTTTACAGTACCGTTACACGTTAAGTTGGCGAAGTAAGACAATGATTGCTAATGGTATAGCTCACAAAATCGATAAGAGCGGAGTAAATATAGCAGGTTTCAGCAATTTAGGGATGACATTGTATTCGGCTCAATGGCAGGATAATCATTTCGAAATATTGAAAAATAACACTGGAATGTCTGACAAGTTCCTCAAAAGGAGTATTTTGTTTGATGTGTTGTTATTATACCGTCAGTTGCCGGCAGCGGGAAATTGTATTCGCCGGGATGGTTTGGATGGATCTCTGTGGTTGGAAACAAAACGCCAATTAGCAGATGGAACGGGCTATTTCGTAGTCGTTGACGGGCAACCTGGATGGGGAGCGATTAAAAACGGGAAAGTCTGTTTCAAGGCCGTAGTCGAACAGCAAAACATGAAAACTCCCACAAAGATCACGATAGAGAACTTTAGTGAAGCCTATAAATCGGAAATCAGACTTATTAATAAAAATCCTGCAAAATAAGATACAATTATTTCCAGGTTGAAAAATAGAATGACAAGAAAAATCAACGTGGAAAATCAGCATTGTCTGATGTTTATACTCATTAAGATAAAACTTGGTATATGACTACGAAAAAAGAGAAGAAAACCGCACTGGTAACCGGAGCAAGCAAGGGAATAGGCGCTGCTATCGCTATTGATCTGGCCCGTGCCGGATTTGATATCTGGCTCAATTATCGTAGTGACAATGCAGGGGCTCAGGCAGTCGCCGAGACAATCGAAGAACTTGGTGTTTCGTGCACTTTGTTACAGTTTGATGTTGTGGACGAGGATGCCGTGAGTAAAGCATTAGAAGAAGTTCTGGAAGAGAAAACTCCTTTTGTTCTGGTTAACAATGCAGGCATTAACCGGGATAATATGCTGTTCTGGATGGAATCACGAGAATGGAAAGATGTGCTCGGTGTTCATTTGGATGGCTTTTTTCATGTCACTCGTTTGGTGATAGGTAAAATGATCCGAGAGCGGAAAGGCAGAATCGTTAATATCGTCTCCACCTCCGGAGAAACAGGTATGCCGGGTCAAACAAATTATTCGGCAGCGAAAGCTGGTCTAATCGGAGCAACAAAATCACTGGCCAGAGAAGTCGCAGGTCGCAATATCCTGGTGAATGCGGTTTCGCCTGGATTTATTGAAACAGAAATGACCAGAGGATTGCCTTTAGACAAAATCCTGCCCACTATTCCCCTTGGACGTATGGGGACCGTTCAGGAAGTCGCATCTGTAGTGACATTTCTATGTTCCGAAGCAGCCGGCTATATTACCGGCCAGGTAATCAGTGTCAATGGCGGCGTGTATATGTAGTTCCAGTGGATAGTGACGAGTTCATTAAAATGATATTACCGCCACATAAAGAGTCCGGAGTACGATAACTTTATGTTCAGAGTTGCTATTACGGGAATCGGGGCGATATCCAGCCTGGGGTGTGATCTGGACAGTATTGCAGAATCCTTATATCATGGGCGTTCCGGGATTGTCTGCGATCCCGAGAGGAAGGAGTTGGGATTTCGTAGTTCCCTGACCGGTGCGATACATGGGTTTGATCCTGCCCGCCATGTAAATCGTAAAATGCGCAAGACAATGACTCTGTATACAATTCAGAGTTACGCCGCAGCTCTACAAGCGATAGAGCAAGCCGGTTTAGAACCCGATGATTTGAAAAATGAAAAGACAGGTTTGGTCATCGGTTGTGATTCAAGCTGTCTTGCATCGTATGAACAAGCTGCGATTACGAAAGATAAGAAAAACGCAGGGGGATTGGGAAGCGGGTATATTTTCCGTTCTATGACTTCTAATGTCACCATGAATCTTAATGTGCTATTTGAGACCAAAGGCGCATGTTGGACAATCAGTTCAGCATGCAGTAGTGGGGGCCATGCAATAGGTCAGGCCGCGGAGCTGATTCGAAGCGGGAAACAGGAGTATATCATTTGTGGTGGAGCTCAGGAGATTAACTGGCATTCAATGTGTGGTTTTGACTCGCTTGATGCATTTTCAGTGCGCGAGCATACACCAGAAGAGGCCTCCCGGCCGTTTTCCAATGACCGAGACGGCCTTGTGCCCGGAGGAGGTGCTGCTGTGATAATCCTGGAAAATTACGATATAGCCAGGAAACGAAAGGCAACCATACTGGGAGAAATATGTGGTTATGGATTTTCCTCCGATGGGTATAATGTTTCTGTCCCGGACATGGACGGTATGCGAAGGGCGATGAAGATGGCTATAGAAGAGGCGAAAGTGAATCCGGGAGAAATCGATTATATCTGTGCACATGCTACATCAACCCCAATTGGCGATAAAGTAGAAGCCATGGCAATAGATTCGCTATTTGGAGATCACAAACCGGGTGTTTCATCGCTGAAGGGCATGTGCGGGCATGAATTATGGATGGCCGGCGCGGCACAAGTTGTATACACAACGATTATGGCCAAAAGAGGTTTTACAGCACCCAATATAAATTTTACCGGCCCGGATGAGTGTAGCAGGAAATTGAATATCATTAAAGAAACGATAAGCACTCCGCCCCGAACGGTATTGTGTAATTCCGCCGGCTTTGGAGGAACGAATTCCAGCCTGATCGTTCGTTATGAAAAATGATACTATCGTGATTGGTGCAGGAATTTCCGGCCTTACTGCTGCTATCCTTTTAGCGCAGAACGGCAGAAAAGTTGCATTATTAGAGAAATCCAAGTCAATCGCCCCGACTATCAGGGGATTTTTTAGAGGGAATATCTATTTTGACACGGGTTTCCATTATGCAGGCATGTTTGGACCCGATGAACCTCTATCCAGACTTTGTGATAGATTGGGAATTTTATCTCATATAAAGATCGGCAGGCGAAATGATATAGTCGGTGATCATTTTTACTGCACGAATCCTGAGTTTGAGTTTGATTTCAAGTTGAAGCTACAGAATTTATTGCAGCAACTTACTGAGAATTTTCCCAATGAGAACGAAGCGATAACTCAGTTTCTGGAAAAAATAAGACATTTTTTGGATACTATCAATGATGATCTGTTTGGCTTGGTAATGGATCCGGCGTCAATATTTCAGAGCGCTTATTTGTCTCTGAAGCAATATTTACAAGAAAATTTCAGATCCCCGGTACTGCAAACCCTGTTAAGTCTGCATGCAGTACTGTACGGTTCCATGCCGGAAGAGACTTCTTTGCTCTATCATTCGATGGTTGCCGGAGCTTATTACGACCAGAGCTGGCAAATCGTAAATGGAGGATATGCCATAGCAAAAGCTTTCGAGAAAGAACTGCAAAAATATGATATTGACATATTCACGAGTTGTTCAGTCAACCATATAAACATAAACAACGATAGAGCCGTCGAAGCGGTCGGCCTGGAAAGTGGAGAAACAATCGAATGTAACAATTGCGTTTATACAGGCCATCCGCGGATACTGACTGAGATGCTGCCGGCAGGCAGTTTACGTCCGGTTTATCATAGCCGCCTACAGGGCCTCGAAGATACTTCTTCAGCGGTCGTCTTATTTTGCGTAAGCGAAAAAGCCGACATAGACGCCAATTTTCAGAATATGATATTGGCACATAAACTCTTTCCTGAGATGTATAACCTGGAAGATGGATTTGATAGCTGTCCTATGTTTATCAGCAAACCTCTTTCAGACAGCTATGTTGGAGGTATTTCGATTATTTGTCCCTGTCGGTTTGAGCTGGTCAGGCAATGGGACAGTTCCAGAACAGGGCAACGTCCACTAGAGTATCGTGAATGGAAGAATCGAGTCGCTGATACAATCGCTGATGCTGTAAAGCAATACTGTAATGATGTAATGGGCGATTTGAAAATTATTGACGTGGCTACCCCGCTTACATTTCGGGATTATATGAATGCACCGGATGGTTGTTTATACGGAGCCAAACACAAAATTAATGATATGCCGTTTATGTCTCGCACCAGGATCAAGGGACTGTTTCTATCAGGGCAGGCAACCGTCTCGGCAGGATTGATGGGGGCCATGTTGGCAGGTTTTTTGAGTGCAGCGGCCATAACCGGAGAAGACTACAGAAAAACGATGCAATAATGAGTAAAAGACGGGTTGTCATTACAGGAATGGGCACAGTTTCTCCATTCGGTCAAGGTGTAAAGTGCCTCTGGGAAAATCTTCTAAGGGGACATTCTGCCGTACAAATAGTACCTGAGATGCAGAAATTAAAGGGTTTACGCAGTTGGGTGGCCGCAATTGTACCTGATGTTGATGCCAATATAATTCCCCGAAAAAAGCGACGATTCATGTCACCTATGTCGATATATTCCACCATTGCGGCGTTAGAAGCCACGGCGATGGCAGGCTTGTCGGAGGACAGGATAACAGATAGAGGAACAGGATTATGCCTGGCTTCGACAATGGGAAGCACCTCTGAAAGCGAAGCTTTCTTTCAGGAGATGAACCGCACTGGTTCTATCGAAAATATCAAATCTACGATGTTCTTCAAAACGATGAATCATTCCTGTGCCGCCAATACTGCACAGGCGCTGGGAGTTACAGGCCGAATTATTTCTCCTTCGGCAGCCTGTGCTTCGAGTAACCTGGCGGTCGGACTGGCCTTCGAAATGATTGCTGCCGGGAAACAGGACGTAATGATCTGCGGCGGCTCAGATGAACATCATTGTCTGGCGCCGGCAGTTTTTGATATTATGAATGCCGCATCCTGTAAATATAACAGCGAGCCGAAGCAAACACCGCGTCCTTTTGACATCAATCGTGATGGAGTAGTCTGCGCAGAAGGAGCGGGTATTATCGTCCTGGAGGACATGGAGTATGCATGCAGACGAAACGCAGATATTCTGGCTGAAATCATAGGCTTTGCGACCTTCTCCTCACCGGAAAATATGGCAAATCCGGACAGCCAAACGATAGCGGAGTGCATGGGATGTTCTATGAGCCAGGCCCGGATAAATGCGGAGGAAGTTGATTATCTGAATGCTCATGCGACGGCAACAATTCAGGGGGATATCGCCGAAGCACAGGCGATTGGTGCAGTTATGGGAGACAAAGTACCAGTCAGCAGCCTAAAAGGTAATCTGGGGCATACTATGGCGGCAAGTGGAGCAATGGAATTGATTGCTTCGATACAGATGATGCACTATAATACTCTGATACCGACACGCAATCTGGTAACGCCTGATCCGGAGTGTGATGTGATAGATTTTGTCATTATGCCACGAGAAATTGAAATTAACGTCATTCTTAAAAACAGTTTTGCTTTAGGGGGGATCAACTCCGCCATTCTTATCAGGAGATGTCGTAATGACTGATACGGAAGTTATAGATATTATTAATGATAGCATGATTAAGGAATTCGAATTTAATCCCAGTTCGATGACTCCGGATGCACATTTAGTCGAAGACCTGGGTATGGACAGCCTGGATTTTGTGGACCTGGTTGTTGTTATACAAAATGCATTTGGAGTGAAGTTGCGGGACGAGCCGAAAGTAAGAAACATCGAAACTCTTGGAGATCTGCATAAATTGGTCATGGACAAGAAAAGAGAGTTGGAAGCGGGGGTAAAGTGACAGGATTCATGCCCGCTGCAATACCTTTGAATTGACATTTATGTTATCGAAATGCCGATTTTGGCTCGTATATTCAACCTGTTCGTTGTCGCCCTGATGAATTTATGGGTGTATCCCTTACTCATCATATGGACTTTATTCGGTTCGTTGATCGCATTCCCGGCTTTGTTGGTTTGGCAGCTAATTACAGGCTGGCCGACCGCGAAAATTATGCATCTTTTCGTCTGGATCTACGGGCGCGGCTGCATCTTGATATTTCGTCCATTTATTCGATTGGAACGTAAAGAGCTGCGGCGGGAATATCTGCCTTGCCCCGGAATCGTGGTCATGAACCATAATTCTTTTTTTGATACGTATATGCTCTGTATGTTGCCGTGCTTCGATGCTCATATCTGTCTGCGGGCCTGGCCGTTCAAAATGTTCTGGTATTCTCTGTTTATGCGAATGGCAGAGTATATTGATCTGGAAAGTTCACCCTGGGAGGAAATTCTGGCTGAAGCTGAGCGAGTGACAGAGCGCGGGCGCTACCTGGTCATATTCCCAGAGGGACATCGCTCGCGAACAGGGAAGCTGGGACGGTTTCATTCCGGAGCATTTAAGCTTGCTGTTCGATTGAAGGTGCCCATTTTACCTCTATGCGTGGTGGGGACTCAGACATTGCTACCACCTAAACGATGGTGGGTAAAGCCGGCTCGAATAAAGATGCAACTGCTCGAACCGGTGAAGCCGGATGCATATCATGGCGATACGGCTCATATTGAAATGCGCAAATATGTGCAGAAACAAATGTTAGATATGATCGAGCAACTGGAAAAAATTTAAGGCGAATGCAGACAAACCCTACAATAGAAACACAATCCATCGAGAGCATTGAGCAATTCAATAATCAGTTGCTCAGAAAGCATGTGCAGTACTGTTACGAGCATTCTCCTTATTATCACAGGCTATTCGGAAAAAATGGCTTGACGCCGGAAAATATTAAGGCAAAAGAAGATTTACATTTGCTGCCTTTAACCTTGAAAGGGCATCTGGAAGAATATGCTGAAGATTTTTTATGCGTACCAGAGCATGATATTGTAGATATATGTCAGACTTCCGGTACTACGGGCAAACCGCTGATTATGTTCCAAACGGCCTCTGATTTGGAACGGGTAGGTTATAACGAGGTCATATCCTTTCTCGCTGCCGGGGTGACTGAAAATGATCGAGTTATGATCGCTTGCGCACTGGGAAGATGTTTCATGGCGGGATTGGCCTACTTCGAGGGAGTACGCCGGATCGGTGCTACGGCAGTAAGGACAGGCTCGGGAAATCCTGCTCTTCTAATTCAACCCACGTTGTTATACCGCCCTTCCGTCATTGTTTGTGTACCGTCCCAGGCTTTATTGCTGGCAGAAGCTATTCAACAGTCCGGCCAGAATCCGGCGGAGCTTGGAATTCGGTTGCTGATCTGTATTGGCGAGCCGATAAGAAAGTTCGATTTGGAATATTCTACTCTTGGCGCAAAATTGCGAAAAATATGGAATTGTGACATCGTCGGTACATACGCCAGCACGGAAATGGCCACGTCTTTTACTGAATGTAATGTCGGACGCGGGGGACATTTTCACCCGGAGCTTATTACCGTAGAGATTATCGATGAAAATGGCAAGCCTGTTCCGCCGGGGCAGCCGGGAGAGATTATTGCTACTCCTTTGCAGGTAACCGGGATGCCATTGCTGCGTTATTGCACAGGTGACATCGGCTCTTATTATACCGAGCCGTGCCCATGTGGAAAAAACACATGTCGTTTAGGACCGATCATAGGCCGAAAGCAACAAAAGATGAAGATTCGCGGGACCATGGTTTATCCCGGTGCCATCTTCTCAGTTCTGCAGGATATCTCGGAAGTGAAAAATTATTACCTGGAGGTATATGGGGAATATGAACTTTCCGAGAGTATCCGGGTTGTTGTGGGGACAGAGGATGTTAATTCTATTTCTGTGGACTCGATTAAAGAAAAAATTCGTGCATACATTCGAGTCAAACCCGAAGTAGTTGTGGACACAGCGGAAAATGTAGCTGCGCGAACTACTCAGGAAGGAAAACGAAAAGAGACAACATTTTTCGACTATCGTAAAAACTAAGCATCGACCATCCTTTGCGATTGGAACTTGATACATAATGAAAAAAGACAAGAGACCAACTGTTAACCTTAATGGGAATGACCTGACGATTGAAGATATAGTCGCTGTCGGTGTAGGTGATAAACGCGTAGCGCTCGACGAAATAGCTTTGGAACGCTGCCGTAAGAGTCGGGCTTTTCTCTCTGATGAAATTGAGAAAAAACGTATCATCTATGGTGTTAACACGTCTTTTGGTCCCATGTGTAATAAGATCATCGACAACAATGAGTTTACGGCGTTACAGTTTAATCTAATTCGCAGTCATGCCGCCGGATTGGGTGATCCCTTACAATATTATATTACCCTGGCGGCATTGGCTGTAAGACTCAATGCTTTTGTTAAAGGCAATAGTGCCGTCCGGATTCAATTGCTGGAATTACTCAGGGATATGATTAATTGCGGAATCGCACCATATATTCCAAGTAACGGCAGTGTTGGAGCATCCGGAGATCTTGTTCACCTGGCTCATATGGCGCTGGCTGTTATCGGAGAAGGAAACGTATACTTTCGAGGACAGCTTACCACGGCCAAGGATGCTCTTGCCGCTGCCGGATTAAAACCCATGCAGCTTACTTTTAAAGAAGGTATCGCACTGATAAATGGAACCAGCGTAATGACTGCTTTGGCTGGATTTGTGCTATTTGGTGCTCGCAAACTGCTGCGTTTAAGCTGCGTTACGGCTGCTTTTGCCATGGAGATATTCGGCGGGATAGACGATGCGTTTGACGAAGACCTGCACCTCGTCAAACCTCATCCGGGACAACTCCATATCGCCCAGGTCATTCGGAATCTGTATCGTGGTTCCAGCAATATTACGCTGCGTGAAAATATGCATGAGCGGATTCGCCGGGAAGCAACGGATGGAGTAGTATTTGAGACCAGTATCAACGTTCAGGAAGTCTATTCAATTCGGTGTACGCCCCAGATATTGGCTCCGGTTCACGAAGCTATCGAACAAGCAGTCAAAACCATCGAATGCGAGGCCAACTCATCTAACGACAATCCTGTAGTAATACCGGAAAAAAGAAAAGTTATTCACGGCGGCAATTTCCACGGCCAAAGTGTTGCCTTTGCTATGGACTCATTATGTATGGCAGTTGTCTTGATGTGCAATCTTTCGGAAAGACGAATTAATAAACTTCTGGATAAGAATCTGAACGAAGGTTTGCCTGAAAATCTTATCTCCGGGACTCCGGGGATTAATATGGGATTTATGGGGGCGCAATATTTGGCTACTTCCACCACGGCAGAAAACCGTCAACTTGCGAATCCGGTTGGAATACATTCCATCCCCTGTAACACTTCAAACCAGGATGTCGTAAGTATGGGAACTGTGGCTGCCCGCAAAGCCTATCGTTCGGTTAGTAATACCAAACACGTCTTGACCCTGGAAATCCTGGCGGATCTACAGGCCTTTTCATTCCGTAATGCCGATAAATTAGGGCAAGGCACCGGAAAGATATACCAGATATTAGAGAAACACTTTCAGATTTATGATGATCATCGTATATTCCATGACGACCTTGTGAGATTCAGGAAATTGCTGTTTTCCAGTCAACTATTTGATGATCTAAGTATTTACTGGGAGAGATCAAAGTAATGGAATTGCCACTTGATGCTGAAATGCTTATCCCTCATCGTAAGCCGATGTGTTTAATTGACCGTCTAAATGCATCTGATGGAAAATCGGGTAGCGCATCGGCTAGTTTTACTACGGACAATCCCTTTGTAGTTGATCGCAAAGGAAGGATCGAGCGGTTGGCTTTACTTGAGCTGATAGCCCAGACTTACGCGGCATCGAAAGGGTATGAAGATCTGGTGGATGACATTGATGTTTCCCAGGGATATCTGGTTGGGATTTCGAATGCTATTTGCTACAGCGATGCATATGCAGGGCAGGATTTGCTCATTAAGGTAGAATCAGCGGAAGCTTTCGATGCATTTCATCTTGCTACCGGAGAGGTATGGCATAATGACACATTGCTTATGAAAGCCACATTGAAAATCTGGATAAGTTCGGAGGATGCTCGTCAGGCTTAGCCCGTCCTTTTTGCTGTGGATAGCTCTAACCCCAACTTTGTTGTCTCTTCATACAATTTCTGGCAAAAGCACACGTGGCTCCTTGTCAGCCTGGCCACATTGGTTTTGCTGATAGCTGGATTGTATATCGTAAATATTCCGCTAAGCAATGACATCAAATCAATGCTTCCCGATAAGAACATGCATTTCCAGGAAGATTTTGAGCTATTCAGTTACGCTCCTTTCGCCCGTAATATTCTGATTTCCCTTGAAGTTACGGACGATAGTAACCAATCATCTCTCCGGCAAGAGAGTTCTACCGATCTCTTAATCCAAACTGCAAATGAAGTCACGGAGTCGTTGAAGCCACCCTATTTTACACAGGTCGTCAGCGGAATCACGCAATCGCAGAAACTTACACTGTTCAATTGGATGTATGACAGCCTTCCTTGCCTTTTGTCTGACTCCGACATCGAACGTTTGCAGAATAAAATAAGCCCTGAAGGTATTCGCCGTCAGTTGCATGAAAATATTAAGGTTCTGCATTCACCGGATAGCGTAGTGCTAAGGAAACTGATCCTGCAGGACCCACTTGCCTTCAGGGAACTCTTGCTGGACAAGCTAAAGCTTCTGAGTCTCGTATCAAATATTTCCGCCGACGAGGATTATTTCATTTCTAAAGATAATAAGCATTTGCTTATTATTGTTGAAACCCCGATTGCTATCACCGATTTTGGCAGTAGTCGGGACATGCTGGATTACTTATATAAGGTTCTTGACGAACATACTCTGCCGGGTATTAGATACAGGGTGATATGCGGGCATCGTTATACAGTTGCCAATGCGAGCACAATTCAAACCGATCTCTGGCGTGTACTTTTTATTTCGATTACAGGTTTGCTTTTATTATTCGCGATATTTCTGCGCACCTGGCGGGCCTTATTTGTTTTCCTTATACCTTTAGGAGCTCTTCTGATTGGAACAAGTGCTGCAGGATGCTTTTTTCAGAAGGTATCGGCAATTACGATTGGTTTCGGAGCCGTTTTACTCGGAATATCGGCAGATTTTGGATTGCATGTATTTTATGGTTTCCAGGAACAACATACAAATGCTCGCCGTATACTGACCGGCTTGGTTAGGCCATTGTCATTTTGTGCCCTGACGACTATAGGAGTTTTTTCTGTGCTGTTGTTTTCCGCTTTGCCCGGCCAGAGACAGCTTGCGGTATTTTCCATTGCAGGAATAGCTGCGGCACTGTCGCTTGCATTATTTGTGATGCCCCATTTTATGCCGGCCCGGGCGGTGGTGGCTCTGACAAAGCTATCGTTACCTCGTACTAAAACTTTTTGGTGGTTATTATGGTTGTTGGTAATATTGATTAGTATTATTCCTGCTACACGTGTCAAGTTTGACAGTAATCTTCGAAGCATCGGCATGATCCCGAAAGATATTCTGCAGGACGAACTGATTATCAAAGACACATGGGGAGGCGTAAGAGAGCAGGCATTTGTCTTATGTGCTGCCGATAATCCTGAAAAAGCGCTGCAAAAGAACGATCTTCTTTTTCGGAAGATTCGCAAGGATATGCCGGATGCCACGTTTTTAAGCCTGGCTCCTTTAATTCCATCTCAGCAAACACAGCAAGAGAATCTTAGCCGGTGGAGGAGCTTTTGGCAGGATTCAAGCCAAAAAGCTACACTTCGTGCTGAACTGGAAAAGCAAGGCTCGCAATACGGATTTAATTCTTCGGCTTTTGAACCTTTTTTTCATTGGCTGGACCAGCCGCACAGTTCTTTCTCGCTGGCTGAATTTGAGCGGGAATGCAATGATAAACTGGTTTCACCCTTTGTAACCCAATTAAAAAACGGCCAATCAGCGGTCCTCACTTTTGTGCCGGACGATGATTTTATTACTGCATCTTTGAGCAAAATGAATCTGGATGTAAGAGTTGTTTCCAACCGGCAATTCAGCAAACTACTCAACCGTGAAACAGTGAAAGATTTTGTCCGTTTTTTCATCGGGGCCATCATTCTTGTTATCGTTTTATTGTTTGTCCTGTTTCGAAATATTAAGAAACTCATGCTGGCATTTTTGCCTGTAATGAGCGGAATAATTGTCATGTTGGCTATAATGGCCATCAGCGGTATCAGATTCAATATTTTTAACATGGTAGCTGCAATTCTTGTCATCGGTTTAGGTGTAGATTACGGCATATTTATTGTTTCCACCTGTGATAAGACTACTAATTACGCGACATGCAATGCCGTGCTTGTTTCGGGCTTGACCACATTTGTCGGTTTCGGATCGCTGATGTCGGCTCGTCATCCGGCAATGAATTCCATCGGTGTAACTGTTGCCACCGGAATTATCCCTTCACTGTTATGTGCTCTTATTGTGCTGCCATCCCTTACTCGTGCTTTTTTTTCAGGAACAAAAGAATCATGAAAAGTATGAACGAAGAGATCAGGACATGTAGAATCATTTCCTGCAAAGAGACTGAACGAGGCTATGAGACGGGCTTTTTGTTCGGTCCTGCTTTCTCTGGCTTTCAGGGGCACTTCCCTGAGAATCCAGTATTGCCGGCGATTATCCAGCTAATGACGGCACGCGAATCAATCATCGAACAGATGGGCCGGGATTTTCTGATTACAAAAGTTACACGGGCAAAATTTCAGAAAATTATCACGTCTGATATTCCTGTTACGGTAGTCTGGACTTTTCGCGAACAGGAAGATGATTTTATTTGTAAGTGTATTCTGGAAACAGAAGGAAGCCCGGCAAGCAGTTTCATCTTGACCTTGAAAGTGAAATCGGACTGAAATAATGCGAAAGCCATATTTTCAACCTGTACCCGATAGCCCACCACCATTGCGGATAACAGTGAAACGTAAAGTTCGTTTCGAGGAAGTTGACTCGATGGGTATCGTCTGGCACGGTCGTTATGCCGGATATTTTGAGGATGGCAGGATTGCTCTCGGGCATAAATACGGCATCAGCTACTCCGATTTTATCCGGCACAGAAATCCGGTTCCCATACGACAAATTAATATCGAATATCTTGAACCATTATTTTTCGAAGATGATATAGAAATCGAGGCCATTCTTCACTGGTCTGAGGCGGCCAGAATTAATTTCGAATACATTATCCGCAAGGATGGGAAGAATGTTTGCATCGGCAGCACTGTCCAACTTATGCTGGATAAGAATCTTGAATTATTATTAGCTCCTCCGCCGTTTTATCTTGATTTCATGGAGAAATGGAAGAAGGGACTTTTGACTTGAACACTGTGCATATAACAGACTGCGGCTGTGTGACGTGTTTGGGAGACAGCTTAGAGTCGCTATGGCAGTCTCTTTTAGCCAATGAGTGCGGTTTTAAACCGGTTCGCAGATTCAAGACCGACAGCTATGTTAACAATCTTGCCGGTTGTATTTCTGAATTAGACGATATCCCTCACGGCAAGCGTTTCGGCGCCATTCTGGAAAAAGCATGTCAGAAGGATATTCAAATCACTCCCGATGCTGTCCTGTTGACGGCGACTACTAAAGATAATATCGAATTGCATGAGAGATATATCCGGGATTCCAGCAAAGAGCCGGCTAAGTTTCCGGTCTGCTCAATGACGGATTATCTTGCCAAACATCTCGGTATTGAAAATCCTGCTCTTAACATTAATGCGGCCTGTGCTTCCGCCGGCAGTGCGATTTTGTGGGGGGCGGAAATGATTAATAATGATGAAACAGATATGGTGATTGTCTTTGGGGCGGACATCGTATCGGAATTTGTATTTTCGGGATTTTCTGCTCTAAAGGTTATGTCACCCGATACAGGGCGTCCGTTTGATGTGAATCGCAATGGCCTGATTCTCGGAGAGGCGGCCGGATATATCGTCCTTATGAGTGAAGCAAAAGTACTGAAGGAAAAAAGAACAAGCATGGGGAAAATCAAAGGCTGGGGAGTTTCTTCCGATGCTCATCATATCACCGCGCCGGATCGGAAAGGGAGAGGCCTGCAACGCGCCATTCATAGTGCCCTGACAAAGGCTGCGATAGGTGATAGTGACATCGCAGCGATTAATGCGCACGGAACCGGTACAGTGCATAATGACGCGATGGAAATTACTGCCTTTAGCAAGGTGTTCGGTAATGCAATGCCGCCGATATTCTCAATAAAAGGGGCAATTGGTCATTCCCTGGGGCCATGCGGCTTGATTGAAGCAATTGTCGGGCTGCGCTGTCTGCAAGAACAGATTATTCCACCTGTAACGAACCTTCAATGTCCGGAGCCGGAAATTGAAGGTTGTGTAACAATGCAAAAGACAAGTATGAAAGGCAATTATTTATTAACGACAAATTCCGGCTTCGGTAATATTAACACAGCCCTTATCCTGGAGAAAGTATGAGTTCGCTGAATGTTGCCGTTGCCGGGGGGGCATGGATAACCGCATCAGGTATTGGATGTATAAACGGAGGGGATGAGTTTTCCATGCCGGAGGGAGATTTGCCAAAATTGAAGCGGGAACTACTTTCCTCAAAACCAGAAGAGCGATGGGGAAGGCTCGATTATTACAGCAAAGCCGGTCTGGTCGCCGCTTCACTTGCATTGAAAGACGCTGGCCTGGTCTCCCGAATATCTAAATCAACGGCGGTTATAGTCTCGACGGTGAGTGGCTCTGTCGATGTGGACCATGCGTACTTTCGATCAGTTTTACCACAAGATGGTTTGCTGGCAAGCCCGAATTTGTTTGCTTATACTTTGCCGAATTGCATGTTGGGCGAAATTTCTATCAGGTACGGTCTTACAGGTCCAACTATGGTGGTCAGTCAGACGACTCCGGATATGTTATCAGGTATTCTCGCCGGAGTTAAGCTTATCTCTTATGGCTTGTGTGAAGGAGTAATTGCAGGCTATTGTAATACAGAAGAATGTACTAACTATATCGATACTTCATGTAAGCCCGGTGCTGTTTTTTTAGTACTACAGAAAGCCAAGGAAAAGAGTCATCTTACCTTTAACGGTTCTAACTTAACGTTCAATAGCAGAGAACTGCCCGGTTTAATTGACTTAATGCGAGAATTAACCCAAAATATAAAAATGGAATTACAGTGATGAAATTGAAAATCGTATATCCATCATGGCCAAAACTTGAACGGCAAACGGAATTTCATCTGCCTCCTCATGGCCCGGTAGTATTCGCCGCCACAGTTCCCGAAGATGTTGATATCATTTTTGAGGACGATAATGTCGAGCAGATAAACTTCGATGAACATGTTGACCTGGCAGCCATCTCTACAATGCTCACCTGTCAGCTTCCAAGGGCATTTGAAATAGCAGCGGAATTTCGTGCTCGCAAGGTACCTGTGATATTCGGCGGGATTTCAACCATCCTGCACAGTGAGGAAGTCGCGCAACATGCGGATTCCGTCTTTCTTGGTGAAACAGAAGGGAGCTTCGCGAAGGTTCTTGAGGATTTTGAGCATGAGCGATTACAGCTGGTTTATAATTACATGAATGACCAACCTGATGTCGGACTTATTGGGCCGGCTCGACGAGATATTCTCAAACGCGAACTCTATAACTACAGAGGTGTCCAAATGCTGGACCTGGTCCATGCTTCAAGAGGCTGTAAGTTTAACTGCTTCCCATGCTGCAGTGGTTTTCTGGGCGGCAGAAAATTCAGACCTCGACCTGTCGATAAAGTCATTGAGGAAATGGAGCAAATTCCCAACAATCGACTATTTATAGTGGACAATTCTCTGGCTCAGGATCGTGACTGGCTCATCGAATTATTCACCGCAATGAAACCTCTCAAGAAAAAATGGGTCTCGCACCCGATTCTCTATGATGAAGAAGTATTGAAACTGGCTTCGGAAGCAGGCTGCTGGTATGTATATCAAGCGATTTTTGACACTTCGGATGTTATCCGTGAACGAATCAAAATGCTGAAGGATTTTGAAATCGGTATTGAAGGTACTATTATTCTCGGATTGGACGATCAGGATGTCGATTATATCAAACGACTTGTGGACTTCCTCTGCGAAAATGAGGTGGATGTTGCTGAGTTCACCATTCTGACGCCTTTTCCACATTCACCTATCCGGCAGCAGATGGAAAAGGATGGCCGAATCCTTCATAACAACTGGATCGAATATAGTGCCGACAAGGTCGTCTTTCAACCTCTGAAAATGACACCCGAAGAGCTTCAGGATGTGTATTATTACGCATGGGACACATTTTATGCCGACTCGGGTTACGAGTTGAAAATGGGACAGTTGTTTCAAAAGGTAGTTATGCGGGAAATCGCCGACAATACCTACAAGCGATATGATACACGAAAACCGCGGCGTAAAATTCCTGCCAAAAAATGAGCCAAATATTTCTAATCTCCTTTAATACATGCGATTATCCACATGAGGTCTATCCTTTGGGGTTGGCGGTGGTGGCTGCGGCTCTAAAGCGTGCCGGACATGATATATGCATCTACGATTATCTCGTTGCCGACCGTGATGAGAATGATCTTTTAGCCGCCGTTGATAAATTTCAGCCGGAATTTATCTGTGTTTCTATTCGGAATCTTGACGATGATCTTGACTCTTCCTTCTTAACGGATAATCGGGAAAAATTTACAAGGTTAGGATATCTTTTGCAAAAGGCAAGGAGTTTCGTTTCCGCCCCGGTCATTATTGGAGGGGCGGCTTTTTCATTGATGCCCGATGTACTACTCGACCTTACTGATGCCGATTACGGCATAGTGGGAGAAGGCGAAAACGCAATCTGTAGTCTTATCGAGGAACTGCAAAATAACAAGAAACCGGATCGTATCATTTATGCCTTGGAATATCTTATTCAGGACACTGAAATCAAAGGTGCTTTCTATGATGATAGTTTAGTGCGTTATTACTACGAACATAGCGGTTTTATCAACATTCAGACAAAGCGAGGGTGCTCTTTCAAATGTGTATACTGTACTTATCCTTCTCTGGAAGGTCATAGTTTTCGCTACCGGGATACCAAAGAAATCATCAATGAGATTAGTCGATTGAAAACGGATCTTGGGTGTGATCGTTTTTTCTTTGCGGATTCTATATTCAATGATCCTGCAGGACATTATAGGGAAGTGGTTGAAGGGATTATTGCTGCAAACCTTGATATTCAGTGGACGGCATACTTTACACCTTACCACCTGAAGAAAGCCGATATATTACTCTGCAAAAGGGCCGGGCTGTATGCAGTTGAACTTGGAACGGATGCCGCCTGCTCGACGACCCTGGCGGGATTAAACAAAAAGTTCAACTGGCAGGATGTAGTACAGGCAAATGATATAGTAACTCAAGCAGACCTGGCTTGTGCTCATTTCGTTGTTTTCGGCGGGCCGGATGAAACCTATAAAACCGTAGAAGAAGGCATTGAGAATTGCCGGCAATTACAAAATAGCGTCGTGTTTGGAAACACCGGCATCAGAATCTATTATGGAACTTCCATCTATGAACGAGCACAATCTGAAGGGATTGTAAATAAGGATAGTTCTTTACTGGAGCCTGTGCATTATTTTTCTCCCAATGTGCAAAAAGGTCGAGTCGATGAAATGATTACCAGGGGTTGGCAGAAACAGAGACATTTAATCTTCCCTCCGGAAAAAGGAAAGATGATAAGCCAGACATTAAAGAAAATGTACAACCTCAAAGGATTGCTCTGGGACCAGATTCCATCATCCGTATAGACTAGCCATTTCTATCTATTGTTTATCCTCTGCAACGGCGAAAAACAAATCCATATGAACAAAGTATTAGTCGTAATCCCCGTCTATAACCATTTAGCTTCGATTCGAGATGTAGTATGTCGTTGTCTGAAGTATTGCCCTGATGTCCTTGTTGTGGATGATGGCAGCGAACAAGATGTGGGCACGGTTCTGACGGATTTAGATATTACAATCAAAAGACATGAGCGGAACCGTGGCAAAGGCCAGGCAATTCTTACGGCCGCCAACTATGCCGCGGAACACAAAAAAACTCATATCATTACCCTTGATGCCGACGGGCAGCATTATCCCGAGCAGATACCTGAATTTATCGCGGCAGCAAACGAGCAACCTGAAGCAATAGTCCTTGGAGTGAGAGACTTCAATTCTTCCGGTGCCCCATTTAGTTCCCGATTTGGCCGTGCCTTCGGTAATTTCTGGGTGAGACTTCAAACTGGAATCAAGATCAGGGATATTCAAAGCGGCTATCGATTGTATCCGGTATTTGTGTTGAATAATCTGAAGTATATGTTTCATACGTATGCCTTCGAGGATGAAGTGATTGTAAGAGGATTATGGGCTGGCATTCCTGTAAAAGAAATTGCCGTAAAGGTACATTATCCTGCGCATACAGATAGAATATCTCATTTCTGCAAATTTCGTGACAATCTCAAGTTGACCTTTCTAAACACATACTTAACATTTCGCTCGATAATCCCCTGGCCGCATATGCAGATACAATACGAAAATGGTGAATTCTTTAAGATCACCGATCGCTTGAAAATCATGAAAGAGCTACTTGCAAACCGCAATCACCCTCTCAAAATGGCAATGGCCGGTTCATTAGGAGTATTCCTGGGAGCATTACCTCTGATTGGCTGCCATACTCTGGCAATCATTTACGTTGCTTCTTTATTGAGACTCAATAAAATACTGGCGATAGCCACCAGTCACATCTGTATGCCACCGATTGTCCCTGCTCTTTGCATCGAAGTAGGCTACTACATCCGTTTTGGGAAATTTATAACCCTAAAGAATATTTCTTCGTTATCCGATGTGTCTTTTCTCGAATTAGGATATTTGGGTTTGCAACGACTGGCGGAATGGTTTCTCGGCGCACTTGTGATTGGTCCCATACTGGCAATCCTTGTAAGTATTATTTTGTTCACACTTTCCCTTAATATCCAGAAAACTATTTTATGGACGCAGAACAGGAAAACCTGAATAAAGACTGGGATTCACGTAGTGTTGGCAAGCCATGGCAGCACAAGTTTTTCTACCTTGTAATCCGGTTTGGTGGGCGACGGATTGCATTTTTTTTCATGTACTTCGTTGTTCTATGGTATGTACTCTTCTTTCGGCCATTGCATAAAAAATGTAAACCGTACTTGGATCGCAGATTTCCTGATAGGAAGACAAGACTGACCAGGCTTCTGGATGAATATCGGTGGATTACCTCTTTGGGACGAAGCCTGATTGATCGAGCTGCATTTGGCATAATGAGCGCAGGCAGTATCAAGGTTGAAGTTCCGAAGGGAACAAGGCTCCAGGAATTGCTGGATGAGAAAAAGGGATTGCTGATTCTCGGCGCCCATACTGGTTGCTGGCAAATTGCTTTTTCACAATTGCAATTTCTGGAAGGTTCTGTTCATATCGTTATGCATCGGGATCAGTATGACATTGATAAACACTATTTTGAACACAGTAGCGGAAAACCTCCGTTTGAGATTATCGATCCGGCCGGATATCTCGGGGGGACACTACAGATGGCGGCAGTACTTCAGGAGGGCTGTACCGTCGGCTTAATGGGTGATCGTGTTTTCGGGGATGATTCGAATACCATTGCTGTCGATTTTCTCGGGGAACCGATCCGTATTCCTGTCGCTCCTTATCGTTTAGCTGCTATGCGGGGTTCTCCGATAGCAGTAATATTTTCATACAGAGCGAACTACTCACAGTACATCGCTGAAATTCCTGGAGTAATACGAGTGCCACCGGTTGTTGATCGTAATTCTCAGACTTATTTACCTTATGCACAGGAATTTATTGGATATCTGACTCAATATGTTCAGGAACATCCTTTTGATTTTTTTAATTTCTACCCGATGTGGGAAGAATCCACATGCTAAAATGAAAAATACTCCGGAGCCAGCCCTGGAATCGAAGCTTAATCGAATCGACGAAGTGCTTGCGGGCCGACGTCAAGTAGCATAAAATATGCATGAGTAGTCATCCAACCTTCAACTATGGTATGTGCAGCATTCCTGCAGATTCCGGGAGGTTGGAAAATTTAGTACTGTTTTCGAAAACAACCAGTTGTATTTCGGGATTTACATAAGAATGGATATCAAACAAAAACTCAAACAGATTATTATCGAAGATCTTGCTCTTGAAGATGTATCTATTCAGGACATTGAAGACGACAGTCCTATTTTTGGTGAAACAGGTCTGGGACTCGACTCATTAGATGCTGTAGAGCTGGTTGTAGTCATCCAGAAGCATTTTGGCGTTCAGATAAAAGACATGGCCAAGGGCAGAGAGGTGTTTCAGTCCTTTAATACTCTCGCAGATTTTGTTCAGGAGAACATGGAGCAATGACTGCCGTTATGAGCAGTTTTTCTCCTATCATCGTTAGTGGTATGGGTGGTCTTTGCGCTGCCGGTGCGAATGTTCCGGAAATAATGAACACTATATATAGCGGTTCACGCACCCCCGTTGTCTCAGAGTACATTCGTGCCGATCATCTCGAACAGTATCCCATGTTCGAACTTCCCCCATCGGCGGTACCGGATGGTTACTATGAAGGCCCCGAATCCGAGCGGTGTGGGCTACTTGCGATTGCAGCAGCTTGTGAGGCCTTCGAAGATGCCGGACTCGATCTGGATAACCTTAAAAAGTATCGAGTTGGTGTATGCATTGGTACGACTGTCGGAAATGCTATGAATAATGAATCATTTTATCGTGATTTTCTGTTCAATCGTTTCCCGGGGATGAAATCTATAAAAACCTACCTGAAAGCCAATCCTGCCGATATGGTAGCCCGGCATTTTCATCTTAACGGTATGCGTCAATGTATCGCCAATGCGTGTTCTTCTGGGGCAGTGGCTATTGGCCAGGCGGCCGAATGGATCAACAACGGATTATGTGACATCGCTATCGCCGGGGGTTCTGACATGCTTTGCCGGGTAATCTATAATGGCTTTATCTCACTGAAGATAACTGATAGCCAGCCTTGTCGTCCTTTTGACAAAAATCGCCTGGGACTTAATCTTGGCGAAGGTTCCGGTATGGTTGTTCTGGAGTCTGACAAAACCTTCCGCCAGCGAAAGGCCACGATACACTCCACTCTTTGCGGCTATGGGAATTGCTCGGATGCATATCACATTTCCGCTCCTATGCCCGACGGCGTTGGTCTGGAAATGGCAATCAGTGTCGCGTTGCAGCAGGCTCAAATTAGCCACGACGACATCGCTTTCATCAACGCCCATGGCACGGCCACTCCTGAAAACGATAAGGTCGAGGGCATCCTTTTTTCTCGTTTATTTCCGCAGACACCATTTCATTCCACAAAAGGATATACAGGACACACGCTAGGAGCAGCCGGGGCTATAGAAGCAATCATAACAATCGAAAGTTTGAAACGACAAATGATTGCCGCCAACGTCGGTTTTAGTGAGCCTGATCCGGAATTTGATGTAAATCCGGTTACGGAGAATACTCCGGTGGTGGGCGATTATGCCCTATCGGATTCTGTGGCGTTCGGGGGGAACAATGCCGTGCTGGTCTTCCGGAGGGCATCCTAAAAATGGCCTGTCGCATGGCGATAAGAGGAGTCAGTTTGGCAGGCGGTTTTGGCTGCGGGACGGATACTGCATTGAAGGCATTGCGTGATGGTGGGAGACCTAATGATGTATTATCGTTCCAGACTTCAACGGGGCAAATCGATTACCCTGTATATCTTGCAGACCCGGAACCACTAAAAGATTTTATCTCTTCTCGCAAATTACGCCGTATCAACAAGTACTCCCGACTTGCTGCTTTAGCTGCTTGCCTGGCCCTTGAGGATGCCGGTAGGAACATTCCCTGCCAATGCTCTGATACGGCAGTAATTGTCGCCAGTGGATACGGAGCTTCCTCGACAACCTTTGCGTTTCTGGACGACATCATCAAAGAAGGTGATCGTTTTGCTTCTCCAACCCAATTTTCCAATTCGGTACATTCCTCTGCGGCTTCTAATGTCACGATCTTACTGCAAATCAAAGGCCCGTGCCTGACTGTAACTCAATTTGAAATGTCAACTATTGCCGCTTTGATGAATGCCCAGGTATGGCTGACTGAAAAGAAAGTCAACACCGTACTTCTCGGAGGAGTCGATCAGATTAATCAGGTGCTGTTGTATTGCTATCATAGTTTCTGGCCCGGCGAAATCCCGCAAGAGATTATGCCGTTTAACTATGATAGCCAAACAGCTATCCCCGGCGAAGGGGCAGCTTTTATGGTTCTGACCCGAGATGAAGGCGAGGTTCCGCCTTACGGCTAT
>Ga0209536_100002300_pt1 | contig 31021 bp, 27 predicted proteins | sample DeeMarSeWOR28_12_FD_187461 | JGI IMG/M metagenome (GOLD analysis project Ga0209536, IMG submission 187461) | Marine sediment microbial communities from White Oak River estuary, North Carolina - WOR-2-8_12 (SPAdes) (version 2) | ecosystem: Environmental > Aquatic > Marine > Intertidal zone >... | reverse complement strand
TTAATCATAGAAAGGAAATGATTGGTTGTTCTTCCTAAGGTAAGGAATTATTGAATGGGGAAGTCAGGACTGCAAGGATGCTAAAATCATTATTCTGATCGGTGATTTGGAATATTGCCTGGTCGCCGTTTTAAATGTATTCCAACAAAATCTGCCTGGGAATTGACCGTACTATCTTTTATCATTTTTCCGATCAGGGGGGCAATATCTATAATCTCCATCTTCTGACGGACTAGTTTTTTATCCAATCGAATAGGGGGAATACTGTTGGTGATGATAATCTTATCTAGGGCAGAATCTACAAGTGTTTCATTAGCCTTGTCTACAAAGACGCCATGGGTTGCAGCGGCATAGACCTTATCCGCTCCTGCTTCTTTACAAGCTTTTGCGGCCCTAACCAGGGTAGTACCCGAGCTTATGAGGTCATCAATGATGATAACCATTTTAGCCCTGACATCCCCGAATATTGCTTCTGTGCCGCCAACAATACCTTCACTTCGCGTTTTGTGCATAACAGCAACAGGAACTATCATTTTTGTTTCCTGCTCAAGGGCTCGGGCAAAAGCTGCTGCGCGTTTTACCCCTCCGGCATCCGGAGATAAAACCACTGTTTCCTTATCTTTTGCCTCTTCGGCAAAATAGGATATAAAATATTCCCTGGCTTCCAAATGCACCGTCGGGATGCGAAAAGAATTCTCGAAAGCCTGCAAATTATGAACATCCAAAGTAACAAAGGAACTGGCACCCATGGCTTCAAAGATGCGCGCAAGGTATTGGGTGGTCACCGGGTCCCTGCTTTTGGTCTTTCGGTCTTTTCGGGAATAGCACAAATATGGAACTATCGGTATTACCGCCGAGGCTCCGGCATCTTTCAACGAACCGATAAAAAACAACAAACGGCAGAGTTTATCATTGACCGAAAGTCCTTTATCCCCAAAAAGACTGCATATAATGTATATATTCTTATTTTGCACATTTACCAATGAGCGAATTTTGTGTTCTCCGTCCTGGAAATCCCGCTCTTCATGTGCACTTAAATTAAGTTCAACGGATTGGGCAACCTTCTCCCCAAAGGCCTTACTGCAATCTAAAGCAAACAGCAGGTTTTTTGTAGCGTCCATCTTAATTGATTTAAAGGAAGTCTGTTATTGCGGTAAAGTTTAAAAAATCATTCCCTTATTAAAATGATATTGGTCAACTCTCGTAATGATACATATCATTGTAGCCACCGGGCAGGTACCATAAATTTACCGCCATAGAAATGAAGATTCTGTTACTGTACACACAGGAATACTTCTTAAAATATAATCCAATGAAATATTATAATTTATCCAAGGTAAAGCCAATACTGCTGTTTTTTCTAACCTTTGCCTTACTAGCCATCTCGGATTCATGCAAAAGAGCGACAGAAAAAACAAGTGAGAAAGCCTTAGAAAAATCCATTGGGAACGAGGCCAGAGTAGACATTGAAGATGAAAAGATTACCATAAAGACAGAAGAAGGCACATTTACCACTGATGCTACCGTTCATAGCTGGCCCGGCGAAATTCCTGACGATGTCCCGGAATTTAAGAACGGCAAGGTAATAAGCGTCAGCAAGCAGGAAACAGATGGAAATAACAATTGGGTGGTCATTTTTGAAGAGGTATCTGAAGGCGATTTGGAAAAATACAAGAAAGACCTTGAAGACTCTGGTTTCAAAATTAATTATACAACTATGGCCGGATCTGGCGGGTATCTGTATGCCATGAAAAATGATTTGTCTGTAGTTGTGATGGCAGGTGAAGGAAATGCCACAGTTACCATAGGCACCGGCAACTAAACCTCCGAAACAAATGTGGTAGCGGTTCAAAAAATCCTTTCAACAAGTAAATAAGAGAAAAAGCCCTTCAGCCATAAGAAGAATTGATCTATGAGATTTAGGCAGCAAGGGTTTCACTACCTTTCATTTCCATGATCTCAATCATTTTATGGTTCTTGCTACATGTCTATTTTTATCCTTATAGGCAATATTAAGATGGATCAATCACTTAACCTGTTTCTTTGTGGTGATGTAATGACCGGGCGTGGCATTGACCAGATATTGCCTAATCCAAATGATCCGCTGATTTACGAGGGCTATCTGAAAAATGCAAAGGACTATGTAAAACTTGCCGAGAAAGCAAGTGGTCCTATTGAACAACCTGTAGATTTTGATTACATCTGGGGTTATGCCATAGGAGCTATGAAAGAGGCCGACATCAGGTTAATAAATCTGGAAACCAGCATTACCAAAAGCGGAGATTACGTTAATAAAGGCATCAATTACAGGATGCATCCCAAAAATATTGCATGCCTTACCATGGCCAATATTGATTGTTGTGCCTTAGCCAATAACCATATATTGGACTGGGGTCAAAAAGGGTTATTGGAAACCCTGGAGACTTTGGTAAGTGCAGAAATAAAATATACCGGTGCCGGGCTGAATATCAGAGAGGCCAATGCGCCGGCTATTTTATCTGTAAAGGACAAGGGCAGGGTTCTGGTCTTTTCTTTTGGCTTATCCTCAAGTGGAATACCTGCTGATTGGAAAGCCACTGAGGATGTCCCGGGAGTGAATGTACTTGATAATTTATCTATGGAGACCATCAAAAGGATCGGAAAGGAAATCAGACTAGTAAAACAGCCGGGAGACCTGGTCGTAGTCTCCATCCATTGGGGCGGTAATTGGGGTTATAAAGTCCAGGAACCGCACAGAATATTCGCACATAACCTGATTGACCATGCCGGGGCAGATATTATCCATGGTCATTCTTCACACCATTTCAAAGGATTGGAAGTGTATAAAAACAAGCCAATAATTTATGGTTGCGGCGATTTTCTCAATGACTATGAAGGAATCAGTGGCCATGAATCTTACCGCAGCGATCTGGGCCTGATGTATTTTGTTAAGTGGGATTGCACAAAAGGAGATTTTGTTTCACTGATGATGGTCCCCACACAAATCAGGAAATTACAAATAAGCAAACCCGGCAAAGAGGACTGCAATTGGATAAAGAACATATTAAACCGGGAAGGGAAAAAGATTGGTACCAAAGTGGAATGGGTTAATGAGCATACTTTGAACCTGATCTGGAATTGATATTGTTGTTAAGTCCGAAAATAAGCGTGTTCAATGATCAAGATCATTACAAAACCAATAATTGCAACCTATATTGGATGCCTGAATAATAGATTTGATTGCACTTATCATGAAAGACACTTTATACATACCACGGAAGAAAACGCCAAATATGCCAGATTACGAGTCATTGTGTAGTGAGTTTAAATGGACGGATGAATTTAAAAATTTGGATAGACTACAAGGTGGCGGGCTCAATATCGCGCACGAAGCAGTAGACCGGCACGCCAACAGCCATCTTGCAAATACAGTTGCCCTTAGATGGATTCGAAAGGATAGATCGTTCATAGATTTCACCTATGCCGATTTAAAAATTGAGACCTCCCGATTCGCAAATGTTCTGGAAAAGCTGGATATAAAAAAGAACGATAGCATATTTTCCCTTGTTGGAAGAGTTCCTTCCTTATATGTTGCTGCATTGGGGACGCTGAAAACCGGAGCTGTATTTTGTCCCATGTTTTCAGTTTTTGGACCAGAACCTGCTTTTCAGCGTTTAAGTAAGGGGAAGGCAAAGGTTTTGATAACTACAACAAAACTATATCAGCAAAAAATAAAACAATTGATGTCTCGGCTTCCGTTGCTTCGGTATATTTTATTGACGGATGCAAAACAACATATAGACGAAAAGGTCTTGTCCCTATCCCTGTTAATGGATGAAGCTCCTAATGAATACATAATTAAAAATACACAGCCGGAAGATCCTGCTTTATTGCATTTTACAAGCGGTACCACCGGGATGCCGAAAGGTGCTTTACACGTTCATCTGGCCGTCCTTACACATTACGTTACCGGAAAGTATGTTCTCGACTTCCAGCCCGGGGATATATTCTGGTGTACGGCAGATCCGGGATGGGTTACCGGAACTTCATATGGGATCATTGCTCCACTGGTCAACGGGGTTACCAATATTGTGGATGAAGAAGAGTTCGATGCGGAGCGCTGGTATTCCATTCTTGAAGAACACCGTGTAAATGTATGGTATACCGCTCCAACGGCCATCCGGAGATTAATGCGCCTCGATTTTAAGCCCCTGGAAAAGTATGATCTGTCTAACCTGCGCCTGATACATAGTGTTGGGGAACCCCTGCATGCCGAGGAAGTAATTTGGGGTAAAAAAACTTTTGGGATGCCTATTTGCGATAACTGGTGGCAAACGGAGACCGGAGGCATTATGATTTCTAACTATAGTTCTATGGAAGTACGGCCTGGTTCTATGGGCAAACCATTGCCGGGCATCCATGCTGCAATAGGAAACCTTGTTGAGGACCAAGTACAGCTCTTATCAAAACCCATGGAACAAGGACATCTTTTGCTAAAAAAAGGATGGCCCTCAATGTTCAGGGCATATCTTGATGAGGAAGAACGTTATAAGAAATGCTTTAAAGGGGAATGGTATATTACCGGCGATCTTGCAAAGAAAGATAAAGATGGTTATTTCTGGTTCGTAGGCAGAGCCGATGACATTATCAAAACATCTGGCCATATGGTTGGTCCATTTGAAGTAGAAAGCACCTTGATGGAGCACCCCGCAGTGTCTGAAGCAGCTATCATAGGGAAACCAGATCCCCTTGTCGGGGAACTGGTTAAGGCCTTTGTGGTTTTAAAACCCGGGTATGAAAGGAATGATAAAACGAAACTCGATATCAAAGGTTTTACACGTAAAAAATTGGGGCCGGCGGTAGCACCTAAAGAAATAACATTTACGGACAGTTTACCCAAAACAAAAAGTGGTAAAATCCTGAGGCGATTATTAAAAGCCAGAGAATTGGGATTGCCCGAAGGAGACAAATCAACATTGGAATAATATGGAAAAAGAAGAAATAAAGGTAAATCTGCCAATCACAAGAGAACTAGGCCTCAAACTTCTGTACCAGATGATTCTCATCAGAAGGTTCGAAGAAAAGTCTGCCGAATTATATACCAAAGAAAAAATTCGTGGTTTTCTGCATCTCTATATTGGTGAAGAGGCGGTTGCGGTAGGTGCTATGCATTCATTAACCGAAGATGACAATATACTGAGTACTTACCGTGAACATGGCCATGCCCTGGCAAGGGGCCTTGATCCCGGAAGCATCATGGCCGAGATGTATGGCAAACAAGAGGGGTGCAGCATGGGTCGCGGAGGCTCCATGCATTTATTTGATACCTCCAAAAAGTTTTACGGAGGGAATGCAATTGTTGGAGGCCATTTACCTATGGCAGTTGGCATGGCACTGGCATCCAAAAAACAACATCTGAAGAATATTAGCTGCTGTTTTTTTGGTGAGGGAGCAATTGCCGAAGGAGAATTCCATGAATCTATGAACCTTGCTGCCTTATGGGGAGTCCCTGTTCTTTTTCTCTGTGAAAACAACCTTTACGGTATGGGAACAGCGCTCCGTTTTTCGCATTCTGTTCAGGATTTGGAAAAAAAAGGAGCGGCATACGGGGTTGAATACGCAAAGACGAACGGTATGGATGTTCTGGAAGTGAAGAATGCAGTTGAAAAGGCTACGGCCTATATAAGATCTACAGGAAAACCATATTTTCTGGTATGCAATACCTATCGCTTTAGGGCGCACTCTATGTTCGACGCCCAGCTTTATCGTGAGAAAACGGAAGTTGATGAATGGAAAAAACGCGATCCCATTCTAACATTTAGTAATCAATTATTAAAAAACGAATTAATCTCCACTGATGATATTGACACCATTGAGGACAAGGTCAGCACTGAAATACAAAAAGCTGTTGATTTTGCTGAAGCTGGAACTTTTGAACCTGTTGAAGATTTAAAAAAATTTGTTTATAGCCCATAGTTATGACTGATAAAACAACTTTGAAAATTACGTATAGGGAGGCCTTAAAACAGGGAATGCACGAAGCCCTGATTACTAAGGATAAAGTATTCCTGATGGGAGAAGATGTGGGGCGATATGGAGGAGCCTTTGCAGTGAGTAAAGGATTCCTTGAGGAATTTGGTGAAGATCGTATCATGGACGTTCCCTTGTCAGAATCAGGTTTTGTGGGAGCAGGTATAGGTGCTGCTTTAGCAGGCATGCGGCCCATAGTGGAAGTCATGACTGTAAACTTCAGCCTGCTTGCACTAGACCAGATCATTAACAATGCCGCTACTTTATTACATATGTCGGGAGGTCAGATAAACGTCCCTGTGGTCATCCGAATGAATTCAGGAATTGGAAACCAGCTCGCGGCCCAGCATTCTCACAGTTGGGAACCATTCTATGCCCATATTCCCGGATTGAAGATTGTTTCCGCCGGCACACATGAGGATGCCAGGGGAATGCTCTTAACTGCCCTGGAGAGTCCTGATCCCGTGGTTATTTTTGAGTATACTTCCCTGCTCAATATGGAATCGGAAATACCCTCCGGTTCTGGTGCAGTAGATATTGATAATGCCAAAGTGCGCAGGGAGGGAAAAGATCTTTCGATCATTACATATGGACCCGGAGTATACAAAGCCTTGGCAGCGGCAGAAATATTGGCCTCATCCGGAATTGATGTGGAAATAATTGATCTTCGCGTCCTCAATCCTATCGATGATGAAACCATCATAAATTCTGTGGCTAAAACCCATAAAGCATTGATCGTGGAAGAGGCATGGCGTTCGGTCAGTATATCCTCAGAGATCATTTCCAGAATTATGGAGAAGGCCTTTTTTAGTCTGGATGCCCCGGTTGAAAGGCTTTGCGGAATTGAAGTACCTATTCCATATCCCAAACACCTGGAAGATGCATCGATTCCTCAGAAACAGGATATTGTTGACTCGGTTTTAAAAATGATACGGTATGATTGAATTTACTATGCCCAGTCTTGGCGCCGATATGGAGGATGGCACGCTTGTAGAATGGAGGGTAAAATCCGGTGATTTTGTTAAACGGGGCGATATCATTGCAGATGTTGACACCCAAAAAGGTTTGATAGAAATAGAGGTCTTTGATGAAGGTACCATAGCTGAGCTTATTGTCAAAGAAGGAGAAAAAGTGCCTGTAGGAACCGTAATGGCGATCCTTATCCCGGTTGTGGAGAAAGTGCCTGCTATAAAGAAATCCAGGATTAAAAAAGAACCTATAAAAGAGATGGTAAAAGAGGGTTCAATAAAAGTTGATGATCGATTAAAGATATCCCCTCTGGCGAAAAAAATTGCGAAGGAAAAAGGAATCGATCTTACGGCCATAAAAGGAAGCGGTCCGGAAGGCAGTATTGTAAAAAAAGATATTGACCTGGCTGTGGCCATGAAAGTAGAATCGCATGTAGAAGTTACCGGGGGCAAAAAAGAAATAGCTGAGAAAGGTCTGCGAGCAGCAATTGCTTCAGCCATGAGCAAGTCTAACAGAGAGATTCCTCATTTTTACCTCGAAACAAGGATTGATATGACAAAGGCACTGGAGTGGTTGCGCAAAGCGAATAGGCAAAGAGAGCTTAAAGACAGATTGCTAACTATTGTGTTGCTGATTAAAGCAACCGCAAAAGCAATTAAAGAAGTGCCATCAGTTAATGCTTTTTGGGAAAATGGTCTGCAGTTGAAAAATGCAATCAATATAGGCTTTGCCATTTCATTGCGCAAAGGAGGAGTTGTGATTCCGGCAATCCCGGAGGCAGACAAAAAATCCCTGAATCAGTTAATGGACTTGTTGAATGATTTGATACCGCGTGCAAGGGCATTGCAATTGAGAAGTTCAGAATTAAGCGAATCCACCATTACAATTTCCAATATCGGGGAAGGCAGTACGGACAAAGTTTTTGGGGTTATATATCCGCCTCAGGTTGCCATCTTAGGCTTCGGTAATATCGTGGAAGAAGCATGGGCCAAGGATGGTGAATTAAGTGCCCGCCCCGTTGTTCATGTCACCCTCGCCGCAGACCACAGGGCCATTGATGGTTATCTGGGGAGCAGGTTTTTAATGGCCCTTAAGCGGAATCTACAAAAGCCCGAAGCCCTATGAAAGAGGAGGAAACAAAAGCAACTATCCTTAAATTGTTGCAAGAAATAGCCCCGGACATAGATCCCGAAGAACTCGGAATGGATGACAATATCAGGGAAGTTTTTGGTATCGACTCATTCGATTTTCTACAACTTATAATTGGCATTGACAAGGAATTCGGGATCACAACGCCGGAAGAGGATTATGGTAAAATAACCACGCTAAGGTCCTTGATTACTTATGTAAAAGCCACAAAATAGGTGCTCTTTTTTTAATTTCAGATTCAGTATTACCAATAGAATATCCCTATTTGGTGCCTGTATTATTTTGTCAATCATATTAAATCCCTAAGTTTATTAAAAGAAAAGAAGAATATGAAAGCGGCCATTACCTTAAGATCCGGGGATCCGGAAGTCATTGAAATTCAGGATAGGCCCGTCCCGGCAGCCAAAAGCGGTTGGGTTTTGATAAGGATCAAGGCATTTGGATTAAACAGATCCGAATTGTTTACCCGCCAGGGACATTCCCCGGGTGTTGTATTTCCCAGAATCCAGGGTATAGAATGTGTGGGCACAGTTGAAGAAGACTTATCAGGAAAATACTCAAAAGGTCAGAAGGTAGCGGCAATTATGGGCGGTATGGGAAGGGAATTTGATGGGGGATATGCAGAGTATACCCTGGTACCATTGCAAATTGTATTTCCCTTTGAAAGCAATTTACCGTGGAGTACCCTTGGCGCTATTCCGGAGATGTTTCAAACTGTTTCGGGGTCTTTAACGCAGGCACTAGAAGTCAAAAAGGGAGAAACCTTACTTATAAGAGGCGGTACATCTTCCATAGGTATGCTCTCCTGCCAACTGGCAAAACATTCGGGGCTCACTGTCATTTCTACCACCAGGAACGAAGCTAAAAAGAAATTTCTTATTGAAAACGGGGCAGACTATGTCCTTATTGATAATGGAACTGTTACTAAGGAATTAAGAGCATTGTTTCCACAAGGGGTAGACAAGGTCCTTGAATTAATTGGAATAAAAACCCTGAAAGACTCCTTAAAATGCATTAAACCCGGGGGTATTGTTTGCATGACAGGAATACTTGGAGGTGAATGGACAATGCAGGAATTCACCCCAATGGGCGACATCCCTTCTCTGGGAAGGTTGACAGTTTACATGGGAGACGCGACTAATTTGAGGAAAGAATTATTGCAGGATTTTATTGATGCTGTTGAGAATGAGAAAATAACCCTTAATATTGATAAGGTTTTCCATCTGGATCAAATTGTTGCAGCCCATACTTATATGGAAAACAATTTAGCAACGGGGAAACTTGTGATTGAGATTTAGGTCTTCAGGTTTCATCCATTAATCATAAGAAATCTAAATTCTTTGAATTCCAATAAAGGGTCATTGTTTAACTTTAACAAAGTACTGCATAAGTCATTTGTTCAAAGTGATGGGGTTTTTACCTATCTATTAGACCCAAACCGGCACTTTCGGCAGGATAGAGTATTCCTTTTTCTAGTTTAAAAAGGCCCATAAAGGGATCATTTTCAATATCCAGATGCCCGTCAAGATCTGCATAATGGATATTGGGTCGGGATAAGGCAAAATGGAGTCCGGCAGAGATTCCTAAACTACATTCATCTATACATCCAACCATAGCTTCCAGATTTGCAGATTTGGCCACCGAATTAATGTGCATTGCCACAGAAATACCACCCACTTTCATCAATTTGATATTGACCATATCAATCCGTTCATTTTGAGCCAAACGAAAAGCATCGGCCAGAGTTTTGATACTTTCGTCTGCCATTACAGGGATATGAGTCTGATCTGTTACCTTGCCTAATTTCTTTTCACGTTCAACTTTTGTGGGTTGTTCAAATATCTGGATCCCGATTTTTTTGGTCGCTTCCACAAAAGCAATCGATTCTGCAACATTATAACCCTGATTACCATCAAACCTAAGCACTATTTGTGGAAATTTTTCATGTATCAGAATCATTTTTTCAATATCCTCCTGAAAATTCAGACCCCCTTTAATTTTTAGAATGGTGAATCCCTGTTTTACAAAATCACCTGCCCGTTTCAGCGTTTCATCCAGGGGCAATATCCCAATGGTTATACTCGTGGCAATGCAATTGCGATATCCCCCAAGAAATTGATACAAAGGCACTTCTGTTTTCTTTGCCATAAGGTCATACAACGCAATATCGACCATTGCCAAAGCGGACGATTTATCACCCAACATTTCCTTTAGTTCCGTTAAAATCCTGATATAGGTAAATGGGTTTTTACCTTTTAAATACGGGATAATAATATCTTTTATAGATTCCTCTACCTGCTCCGGGCTTTCTCCTGTTACAGTAACATCGGGTGCTGAACAACCATAAGCCGTCCATTTACTTTCTGTCTCCAGCTTTAGAATAAAGTTTGTCGTTTCTTCTACGGTCTCATAAGCTATGGTATAGGGCTCCAAAAGTTTTAATTGAAGCCGCTCATAAGATATCTTTGTAATTCTCATTAATACCGCTTTTGATATAAATCTTTTAAAGGAGCGTTTTTTATAGATTCAACAAACCTTATCATATGCAGAATCATCAGGTCCCACATTTTTCTGCCTTTTTCTGCCGTAGCCTTGGTAGCATCCCCCATAACTCCGCTTTCCGAGATTTTATGCGTATGAACATACCAGTTAACACTGGATTCACTATCATAATCCAGGTATTTATTGTCAAACATCATAGTCTCATTGACGGCCTTATCCATTTGAACCAATTCCGGTCGAATCGCAAGTGTGGTACTGGTTTCAATCTCACCGGCATGAATATCATTTGGAGTATCGATTAGTTTGTAAAGGAGGGCATCGCTGGTTTCCCCGGTGTCTACACAGACAAAAATATTAGTATCCCTCGTAATCATTTGAGCCGCATAGCTAAGCGTAGGTGCATTGTCTCCATGACCATTCAGAATTATTAATTTTTTTACTCCATTTTTAGCAAGGCTCATCCCCAGGTCATATACAAATTTAGAGAGTGCATCATTTGTAACACTTAGAGTACCTTTAAAATCGTCGTGGTGAAATGAGACGCCAAACGGAATAGTAGGCAACACCAATGGCTTTGGATCTTTACAGCCCTCTGCCACCTTGTAAGCCATGTATTTAGCATCATAATAATCAACATCTACCGGTAAGTGAGGACCGTGCTGCTCTATTGCTCCGCATGGAAGGATTGCTGTATCTACTGTTTTAAGATATGCTTCAATTTCCGGCCAGGTCATTTGCTCCCAAAGGAAACCGGATTTTTTAGTTGTTGTATTCATTTTCTTTAGTTAAAAAATAAGGTATAGTAACTTGTTCCTGATCAAATACGAATGTCTGCCATTTCCGATCTTTTAATTGTACTGCTCCATCAGAATATTTAGTAAAAATACGGAAAAGAGGGGCTCTGATATATTTGGGCATATCTTCCAAATTGCTCCTTTCCCGGTCAAAGCGGAGTTGCATAATTTCCGGGTGTTCCTTTGCCAGTTTACGGGTATGCTCGTTTACTTCAATCAATTTCTTACTCATTAAGATATAGTATAACTGTGCTGCATCGGAGCCAAGCTGTTTAATACTCTGTTTGGAAAGTGCATCCAGCCCTTTCTTAATTTGCTCTTCAGAATAGCCACACCTTTTCGGGTCCTCATCCAATGCTTCCAACATCCCTACTATTCGCCTGCATTTTTCGCAATTCCCGCAAGGCAGCATCAAACCACCCTGTGCATGTGCCGCATGACAGGACACTTGCTGTTTTTGGAGTTCAGGGTATCTCTTCACCAATATCTTTAATATCAGTAGTTCGGATAGACTACGCAAAATAGAATATTGAAAAATATCCCATCCCTTTTTATGATAGTATCTACTCATGGCATTATCGAAATAAGCGCTCTGGTCATAAAGGCCCTTATAATGTGTTATACCGTTATGGTTTCCTTTTAAGGTAGTATCATATTCGTTGCCTATCAGAATATTTCCAATGTTTCGTTTACGCACAACAGGCAAAACGCCGAAAAGAAATACGGCTACTGTCCATAATCTTATGGGATAGATGTCAGCCCTGATATTTTGAAAATTTTCTTTGATAAAAGGCATTTGTCTTACCATCCAATTAAAGATACGATCACTGTTGCACCAGGGTTTAGCTGTATTTGGTTCCGTTCTTTGAAGGTACTTATAGGCATTAACTGCTGTAAACCAGTGTCGCCCGGATTCATTGATAAAGACTGGGTGCGCCTCGCCAATTTCTTTGATTAACCCGTAAGTCAGCAAACTGTCCTTACCTCCGCTACTCAAAATAGCGTAATGCGATTTGTCTGTTTTCTCACTATCCTTTTTAACTGCCAAATGATAAAACCGGGTATTCGTGAAAGTTAATTTCGCAGCCGTATAACGATCCATTATTTCAGCTGTAATAGAATCAAAAGGTGGTTTTAAAAACTCATTTTTACTCAGGAATTTGTTGACTAATATTTCCCTTGATGTGTTTTCCATCATATCGTGGAGAAATCGTTGATCTGCCTTATCAAAAAGACCATCAAACTCAATGTTTTCAAAAAAAAGTCCGTAATTTATGGCTACCTGGACCACCATCATAGAAGCAAGGTTAACATCATTCGGATTTTTTCTATCAAAATAGGTGTTATCGTAGGAATAGATCAACTCATTTTTCTCTTCACTCCCGTCATTTTTCACAATCGTATAAACCGCCTTTACGCGTTTGGGCTCAACGTATATATTGTGTACTTTAAGTAAAGGAAAAACAACAAGTGATCTAATGTCCATCGTTTTATTTTATTTTCGCCTTCAATAAACCTATAAGTTCATCAGCCCCATGGGCTAACACATCAAAAGCAGGTAAGCCGGTTTCTTCAGATATTTTATCGCAGGCAGGTAAAATCTCATCTTCGGCCATTAGTTCGTGGTTCACCGTAATTGCCAATACTTCTTTCCCCGATATAACCTCTATGGCATTGATCTGTTCTTTCAGGGAATGCAATTTATAGCCCGGAAAACCATCATACTCCAGTCTTTTTGGAGCGTGCTGTAAAATAACATAATCTGGTCTCCCGGCTGCAAGAATTTCAAACCCCCCCGGATAGGCAGGGTTCATTAAACTCCCTTGCCCTTCGATAACAATAACATCAGGGTGTTCTTTTTCCCAGGCAGAAACAATCGCATGTTCTATCTCACCTGAAACAAAATCATTTATACAACTGTCCAAAATCATGCTGTATTTAGCGCCTTGCATCCAGGCAGTTTGCCCCGTTCCAATTAGCTCGGCCTTAAGCCCGGCCTTCCTAAAACCATGAACAAGGATCCATGCTGTCGTTCTTTTACCCAATGCAGAGTCTGTTCCCAACACAGCCAATTTAAGGCAACTTACCTTTTCAATATCCCCGGTAAAAAAATGAAGTTTGTCCCTTTCCGGAGTCATCCGCACGTCCCTGATTACACATCCACACGTATCCGCCAGACTGGCCAGTATTTTATCTTTGGATAAAAAATCATGCAGGCCACTATCAACATTCCAACCCATTTCCAGGGCTTCCTTGACGGCAGATTTTGCTGCGGCCGGTAATCGCCCACCATCTGGAGCAAGTCCTATCACAAAATAAGAAGGTAACTTTTTAGTTTCCGTTAAACTTTTTGTAGCTGCAGCCACACTTCTAAATATGGGTATTCCGTTTGGTTTCCCATCTAAAACTTCACCAGCATCCTTCCCAGCATAGCTACTGTCGACAACCCCGACAATTTCATAACGTTCCGTAAACCGGACCAGTCCGTGAGCAGTTTTTCCGTTTGGAGTATTGAATGCGTTCTGGCAATATACCAAGGCTCTACCGTCTATACTTTTTTTCATTTCTTCTATTTTAACACTTAGTATCTGGCCGTTAATATGGCTACAAACCGGTCTGGTTCAAAGTCCAGTTTTTCATCAAGTTCCAATAATGCAATAAGTCCGGCTGTTGCCGCGGGAAGTATTTTAATCCCTTCTTTTTTAAGTAAAAGAGAACTCATTTCCTTCATCTTTTTATCACTTATATTAAATGCTTCCCCCCTGGATTCCCTGATAGCATATAGTGCTTCATCTCCGTCAAAACTGTGCCAGTTTATGAGAGGTTCATTGTATTGTGTTTCCTTGATAATTTCCGGACTCAAATCTTTACACACCTCTAATCCCAGCTTAAAGGACTGCACTATAGGATTCTTCCTGGTTGATGAGGCGGCAATCATCTTTGGGATTCTCGAAGTTTTCCCTCTTTTGTACAAATTCACAAAACCACGGTAAATTCCGGCAAACAACGTTCCGTTAGAGACGGGAGCCGCACAATATTTAGGGGCGTCCCCAAGGTCTTCCACAATTTCGTCGGCAATTTTGGAATAAGCCGAAATTTGCAGAGGTGTGTTTGCTCCTCCCGGATTTGCATCATACCACTCATTCTGTCTGGCCAGTTCACTGCTCTTGACAACCAATTCCTCATAGCTCGCATTTAGACGTATAATTTCTGCGTTCAGTATCTCCATTTCCTTGATCCGTTCCGTATGATATGCCGCCGGAATGAATATTTTGCATTTGATTCCCGCCAGATTCGCTGCCAGGGCCATCGCCACACCGTAGTTACCGCAAGTTGCCAGTGTAACTACATCAAACTCCCTGCGCAAAGCATCGTAAATCTGAGCAAAAGCTATGCGGTCCTTCTGAGTTCCGGTAGGATTATCCCCTTCATATTTTGTATAAAGTTGTCTAATATTAAATTCCCGCTCCAGTGTCTTGGCCCTGTATAACCCTGTATCCCCTACTTCAATATTTATGATGTCCTCATAGCTTTCCAGCCTGTCTATCAGAGCATTGTCCTTGTTCCGAACAAATAAACTCAAGTTACTGGTCTCTGCGGAGACTTTGTTTTCTGAAGTTTTAACCCCATCTTTAAGATTCATTTTATTGGCCTATTATTCTGCTTAAATGTATACTAAATATCAGTTATAAAGTTTAAAAAAGGATAAAATTATTGTCTGATTCAATCCTCTGAATCTGGTTAGGAATGGGTTTGTAGAACTTATCTAAATAACCTACATTGTATACCAACAAACTTAGGACATGAAAACAGGAAATACATCAAAGGTGGCCAGAAAAACCGGATTAGCACCAGGCACTGTTGTCTATGTTGGAAAAAAAGCCACTAAAGATTTATTTATAGATGTTTTTGATTACAACAAGGATTATCTGGATGAAAAGAAACTCAAAAATATTGAAGAAGCCTTCACCTATGAAAATAAAGAAACCATAACCTGGATTAATATTAATGGACTCAATCATGTCAAAGAGATTGAAAAATTAGGGAAAGATTTTGAACTGCACCCCCTGATCCTTGAAGACATTACCAATACCCAGCAAAGGCCCAAACTGGAAGAGCATGAGGAATATATTTTCGTGGTATTAAAAATGCTCTATTTTGATAAAGATCAGAAGCTGAAATTCGAGAATATTAGTTTCATTCAGGGTACCAATTACGTATTGTCTTTTCAGGAAGCAGATGGCGATGTTTTTGATGCTGTCAGGGATCGCTTGCGCAATAGTAAGGGCCGTGTAAGGGGCAATGGCTCCGACTACTTACTTTACGCGCTTATGGATGCCATAGTGGATAATTATTTTAACCTTATGGAAACGATGGGGGATAAGATTGAAGAACTGGAGGAAGATTTATTTTCGGAAAAACCAAATAAAGATCTCATCCATGAAATCCACGGTCTCAAACGGGAAATTCTTAAAATTCGACGTGCTGTTTACCCCCTTCGGGAAGTAGTTAACCAAATAGATAAAGTTGATCCTTCACTGATTGCGGAAAAAACACAATTATACCTCAGGGATTTGTATGACCATGTAATTCAGGTATCGGAAAGTATAGATATTCAGCGCGAATTGATCTGGAGTCTTATGGACATGCATATGACTACTATTAGCAACCGTATGAACGAAGTAATGAAAGTGCTCACAATTATGGCGACCATTTTTATACCGCTAACTTTTATAGCCGGAATCTATGGAATGAATTTCGAAAATATACCCGAGCTTAAATTTAAATATGGGTATTTTGTGTTATGGGGTGTTATGGTCGTGATATTTTTAGCTATGCTCTACTACTTCAAGCGCAAAGAGTGGCTTTAAAACAGAGGTCCTTATCAAAAATTTATGGAATCAATAGAGTGCCATTGATTTATCCTTCTTTTTATTTTTCCTGTCAGATTTGTTTCTCTTTACATAGTATTTACCCTCTTTTTTGGAAAACAATTCAATACTAACGCCAACGGTTACTCCGCCCAGAACTGTTGCTCCCAAATCGGCATTATCCCATTCACCGCCATTCCCTGTATCAATTGCCTCCTTGGCTAATCCTGCTAAAAAACTTGCTGCAACAGAACCGGTTACTGTCCAGAAACGATTTCTCTTAGTTACTTTAGAGGCAATTAGTGCTCCCGCTGCACCGGCAAATGCGCCTGCTGCAAAATGAAGGGCCTTATCCTGTTCTATTTGCCCCCGCACTGAAAATTGAATAAGAAGCAATAGAACAAAAGTAGAAGTGAAAGCTGATCTCATGAGTCTAAAATATAAATATTTTAATTAACAGAAAGTTCCTGTGCGTAAATATCCTATCTCTTTTAATAAAATCCGTTTTTGCGGCAATAATATTTCCTGTATCTCTTTTAACTCCTTACTTTTCCTTACTTTTAATGGTCCATTAACAAATATCTTATGAAGTTAAAATCGTTATATTTATTAGTCCTGTTTTCTCTCCTGTTTTTAGGCTGCAAGAATAAATCGGCCCAAAAAGAAGCCGGCATGGAAGCAAAACAGATTTCATATGCCAATACAATAAATCCGGACAATTTTAAAGCGGTTATTGACGGTGATAGCGTTAACTTGTATACGCTGACCAATAAAAACGGACTTAAAGCAGATTTTACAAATTTCGGACAACGATTAATTGCCTTACATGTGCCTGACAAGGATGGCAAAATGGACGATGTAGTCCTTGGGTTACCTACCCTCGATGCTTATATGAATGGTCCTAAAAACAATTTCGGGGCGGTCATTGGCAGATATGGAAACCGAATTGCCAAAGGAAAATTTTCAATCGGGAATACTGAATATCAACTTGCAAAGAATAATGGGGAAAACCATTTACATGGTGGCACAATTGGTTTTGACGCAGTCATCTGGAAAGCCAGGCAAACCGCCACTGATCAAATTGAATTTACCCGCGTTTCTCCGGATATGGAAGAAGGTTACCCGGGTAACCTGGATGTAAAGGTAACCTACAGGCTTACCGATGAAAATGAATTAGAAATGAGCTATGAAGCAACTACAGATAAAGCTACGATTATAAATCTAACTAACCATTCGTATTTTAATCTTAAAGGGGAAGGTCAGGGTGATATTAATGACCATGTTATGATGATAAACGCTTCCGCATATACGCCAGTGGATGCGGGTCTTATCCCTGTTGGCCCTATTGAAAGTGTTGAAGGCACTCCCTTTGATTTTACCAGCCCTAAAACTATTCGCCAGGATCTGGATAGCAATCATCCACAAATGGTCATAGGAGGAGGTTATGATCATAATTTTGTACTCAATGAAACCCCAAAAAACAGTGAAGGCCTTGCCCTGGCTGCCAGGGTTACCGAACCTACCAGTGGCCGTGTAATGGAAGTATATACGTCCGAGCCCGGCGTTCAGCTTTATGGCGGCAACTTCTTAAATGGCAGTAGCACTGGCAAAGGCGGTAAGCCTTATATGAAAAGAAATGCTTTTTGCCTGGAAACCCAACATTTTCCTGATTCTCCAAACCAGCCTGATTTCCCAAGCACCTTATTAAAACCCGGAGAGATATATAAATCCACAACCGTTTATAAATTCGATGTGGTAAAATAACTAATTTTACATTTTACAACTAATTTCTGAAAATTATGCAAGTACAATGGAAGGGCGTCATGCCCGCTGTAACCACAAAATTTACAAAGGCAGACACCCTGGATTTAAAAATGTTTGAGGTAAATATCAATGTACAGGTACAGGCAGGTGTTAGCGGAATTATCCTTGGGGGAACCCTGGGGGAAGCCAGTACACTTTCAGACGATGAAAAGAGGGTGCTTATAGAGACCACCGTTAATATTGTGGATGGGAAAATACCTGTTATAATTAACATAGCGGAACAATCTACCAAAGGGGCTGTCAGGGCTGTATATAATGCAGCGAAATACGGTGCGAGCGGACTTATGATGCTACCGCCGATGCGCTATAAAGCGACTGATTTTGAAACTGTCACCTATTTTAAGGCTATTGCCCAAAGTACAGAACTGCCCATCATGATCTATAACAATCCGGTAGATTATGGCATTGAAGTTACATTGGATATGTTTGAGGAAATGCTACAATGTAACAATATACAGGCGGTAAAAGAATCTACCCGTGATATTTCTAATATCACCCGGATAAAAAACAGATTTGGAGATCGGTTAAAAGTACTTACCGGGGTAGACACCCTAGGACTTGAAAGTTTATTAATGGGGGCAGATGGCTGGGTTGCCGGCCTGGTCTGCGCCTTTCCACAGGAAACCGTTGCCATTTTTGAACTTGTGAAAGCCGGCAGAATTGCAGAAGCCCTGGAAATTTACCGCTGGTTCTTACCATTGTTAGAGCTGGATATAAGCCCGCAACTTGTCCAGAATATTAAACTGGCTGAAGTTGCCACCGGTATAGGCACAGAGAATGTAAGGGCTCCAAGGTTACCGCTACGCGGAGAGGAACGCCAGAGGGTTTTACAAATTATTGGAAAAGGGATGAATACCAGACCAGATCTGCCAGTTTATAAGGACTTGAATAAAAAATCATATCACAGCGCGTAACTAAATAATTATGATCACAGGAAAAAATTATATTGGTAATAAGCACTCTGCCAATGGCCGCAAAACCTATAAAACTTTTAACCCTAAATTAAATCTGGAAAACGAATGGACCTTTTATGAAGCTACTGAGGAAGAACTGAATGAAGCAGCAAAACTAGCGGCGACAGCTTTCGAAAGTTACAGAAATTTTACACCAGAACGGAAGGCGGGTTTTTTAAGAGTAATTGCTGATGAGATAGAAGCCCTGGGCGATTTGCTTATCGAAACTTATTGTCTGGAAAGTGGTCTCCCTGAAGGAAGGGCAAAAGGAGAACGCGGCCGCACGGTGGGTCAATTGAGGACTTTTGCCAATGCTTTGGAAGATGGTTCCTGGGTAGAGGCCAGTATAGATACAGCCCTGCCAGCAAGGACCCCTGTGCCAAAACCGGATATAAGAAAGATGCTTTTACCGATGGGACCTGTTGCTGTATTTGGCTCCAGTAATTTCCCCCTGGCATATTCCACTGCCGGTGGTGATACTGCAAGTGCGCTTGCGGCCGGATGCCCTGTTATTGTAAAAAGTCATCCAATGCATGCTGGCACGGGTGAACTGGTGGCCTCAGCCATTCAAAAAGCAGCAAAAAAAACAGATATGCCCAATGGTGTCTTTTCCAACTTAAACAGTAGCGGTATAGAAGTAGGCCAGCAACTTGTTAAACACCCGGCGATAAAAGCCGTAGGATTTACCGGAAGCATCAGGGGTGGAACAGCCTTGTATAAATTGGCCAATGAGCGATCAGAACCTATACCGGTGTTTGCAGAAATGGGCAGTATTAACCCTGTGGTTATTTTTCCATCTGCACTCCGGGATAAAGGCAGTTTTTGGGCAGAACAATACGCCGGATCAATTATGTTGGGGGCCGGACAATTTTGCACGAATCCGGGACTTATTTTAGGTCTGAAAAGTGAAGCCCTGGATACATTTATTACTTCCCTTGGTAAAGAAATTGCAAAGCTGGAACCCAGTTGTATGTTGCATCCCAATATTTACGGCAATTATGAAAAAGGAAAGAAAATAGCTTCTGAGCAGCCTGGCACCAGCCCAATAGCCAAATTTGAAACCGAAGCACAGCCTTATTTTGCCCAACAACTTGTGCTTACCACTGAAGGAAAAAATTTTCTGGAGAATCCTAAACTCCACCAGGAAGTATTTGGTCCCTTTTCTATTGTTGTTCAATGTGAGGATACCCAACAACTCACGGATATTCTTAATCATTTGGAAGGACAACTTACCGGCACTGTTTTAGGAAGCGAACATGAAGTAGGTGAACATGAAAATGCGGTAGCCGCTTTGGGTAGTAGGGTGGGACGGATTATTTTTAACGGCGTTCCCACCGGGGTAGAGGTCTGCCCGTCAATGGTGCATGGCGGCCCTTTCCCCGCTTCTACAGACAGCAGATTTACTGCAGTGGGCCCTTACGCCATTAAACGCTGGGTAAGGCCTGTTGCCTTTCAAAACTGGCCACAGGAATTTCTGCCGGATGCCCTTAAAGATGAGAATCCCCTGCAAATTTTGCGATTGGTAAATGGCGTTTATACAGATGCTGCGATTTAATTGTCCACAGGCCAATGGCTATAGCTACCTTTAAGTGTATAGATGCTCATACGTGCGGTAACCCTGTAAGGGTTGTGGCTCAGGGCGGCCCTGATCTTCAGGGTCGGAACATGAGCGAAAAGCGTCAGCATTTTTTAAAATCCTATGACTGGATTCGCAAAGGCCTTATGTTTGAACCCCGCGGCCATGACATGATGAGTGGCAGTATTTTCTACCCCCCTGCAGATCCTGCGAACGACCTGGGTATTTTATTTATAGAAACCAGTGGCTGCTTACCTATGTGCGGGCATGGTACCATTGGCTCAATAACTATTGGAATTGAAGAAGGGTTAATATCACCGAAAGTACCCGGGGTAATAAGGCTCGAAACCCCCGCAGGCCTCGTGGAAGTTACGTATCGCCAAACAGGTAAAAAAGTAGATTGGGTAAAATTCAACAATGTGAAATCCTTTCTAGCGGCCAGTAATTTAAATGTAGAAAGTACTCATTTAGGCAGAATAGTTTTTGATGTTTCGTATGGCGGGAATTTTTATGCCATTGTAGACCCTCAGAAAAACTTTAATGGATTGCAGGATTATACCGCAACCGAACTCATTCAGTTTAGCCGGGAAATACGGGAGCGTATTAACAACAAATACGCCAATCAATTTATACATCCGGAAAATGAAACCATCAAAGATGTGAGTCATGTTCTGTGGGCCGGTAAAACTCTGGCAGAAAATGCCACGGCCCGAAATGCCGTTTTTTACGGAGATAATGCCATTGACCGATCACCCTGTGGCACAGGGACCTCGGCCCGGATGGCGCAATGGCATGCAAAAGGCCTCCTTAAACCAGGTGAGGATTTTATCCACGAGAGTATTATTGGCTCCCAATTTTTAGGTCGTATAGAAGAAGTTACTACTTTAGATAACCAACCCGCTATTGTTCCCAGCATTAGAGGATGGGCCAGGGTTTATGGATATAATAAAATAATAATTGATGATGATGATCCTTTTGCAGGAGGTTTTCAGGTAATTTAATATGGGTAAGCGTATAGTTATCATTGGCGGTGGAATTGCAGGTTTGAGTTCTGCCTATTATCTAAATAAGGAAGGGCATCAGGTGACGGTCATAGATAAATCTGATATTTCTGCTGGTGCTTCTTTTGTTAATGCAGGCTACATAACGCCTAGCCATATTATTCCACTGGCCTCTCCGGGAATGATTACTAAAGGCATTAAATGGATGTTTAATTCTGCAAGTCCGTTTTATTTGAAACCTCGTTGGGACCCTGACTTTTTCAGATGGTCCTGGTATTTTCACAAATCTTCAACTCAGGCCAAAGTAGCAAAGGCCATTCCCGTGATCAAAGACATTAATATTCTAAGCCGTGGTTTATTCGAAGATATTTATTCTAGTGGTGATTTAGGCGTATTTCAACTTGAAAATAAAGGCCTGCTAATGCTTTACAAAACAGATAAAGCTGGTGAAGATGAATTGGAAGTTGCCCGAAAAGCACGTTTTCTTGGACTGGAAGTAAAATCCCTGGATAATGCAGAATTGAAGAAGTTAGAACCCAATGTAAAATTAGACGTTAAAGGGGCCATACATTATGAATGTGACCGACATACCACCCCCACTGAATTTATGCCAAAAATGGTAAAATATCTAAAGAGTGCCGGGGTAGAGTTGAAAACCAATGAAGAAGTTCTTGAAATAGCAACGTCAGCCGGTCTTGTTACTGAAATAAAAACCTCGAAAGCATTCTACAATGCAGACGAAATTGTGTTGGCAGCAGGTTCGTGGAGTGGCAAAATATCCAAACAATTGGCGATTAAACTTCCGTTACAAGCAGGAAAGGGATATTCAATTAATGTAAAAAAACCTACCGGTATCAGCATTCCCGCCGTACTCATGGAAGCTAAAGCAGCCGTAACCCCTATGCAGGGTTTTACCCGTTTTGCAGGTACTATGGAATTCTCGGGAATAAATGATATTATCAGAAAGGAGCGGGTGGAGGCCATTGCAAATGCCGCAAAAAGTTATTACCCGGAAATTGAAATTAGCACAGAAGACAAGTCGAATGCCAAAAGCGGGCTTCGGCCGGTAAGTCCGGACGGCTTGCCTTATATTGGCAGGAGTAAATCTTATAGCAATCTTGTTTTTGCCACGGGCCACGCTATGATGGGTTGGAGTCTTGGTCCGGCTACGGGTAAACTTGTTTCGGAAATTATTGATGGTAAAAACACGGCCATGGATATTAAACCATTTACTCCGGACAGAAAATTTTAATACGAAAAACTGAAGATCTTAATTAATGGAAATGGGTGATCGGGATTTGAATAAAGTTATTGTAAGTTCTCCCGGGAGAATCAACATAATTGGAGAGCATACAGACTATAACCTGGGCTATGTACTACCTACTTCAATAGATAAGAGAATCCGCTTTACTCTTAAAAGAAATAATACCGATACACAATGTGAAATCAGAAGCCGGGGATATGAAAAAGCACTGGTTGTGGATCTTAAACATATCTCCCCAAGCAACACCCAGTGGGAAAATTACATTCTGGGGGTATTGTATGAAATTTATAAAAGAAACAAGGAACTAAAAGGATTTCAATGTACCATAGAAAGTGATCTGCCGGTTGGTTCTGGACTCAGTTCTTCAGCCGCACTTGAATGTGGCCTCGCTTTTGGCTTAAATGAACTTTTTGATCTAATAGCATAAGATTAAAATAGTGACACTTTTTTTGTACTTTAAAAGTGTAAAAAAAAACACCATGAAAGTACCTAAAAATGACCGTCGGGAATTTGTAAAAAAAAGCAGCTTAGGCCTTATGGGATTAACCCTCCTGCCTTCACTGACAACAAAAATACCGGCAAGTGACCGATTGCGTGTTGCACATATAGGGGTCGGTGGCATGGGAAACAACCACTTAAAATGGTTTGCAGGTTTGGATGAAGTTGATGTGGTTGCCCTTTGTGATGTAGATGAATTGCATTTAGCCGAGAGCTTAAAAACTTTGGAAAGCCTGCAACCGGGATCTAAAGTAAAAGGTTATAAGGATTTCCGCAGAATTCTGGATCGAAACGATATTGACGCCATAACCTGTGCTACCCCGGATCATTGGCACAGCCAGATTGCCACCCTTGCATTCCAGGCCGGGAAAGACGTCTACGGCGAAAAACCACTTTCGTATGACGTCAAAGAGGGACAAATGATGCTTAAGGCCCAAAGGAAATACAACCGTATTTTTCAGTTGGGAACACAAATTCATGCCACAGACAATTACCATCGGGTGGTAGAGATAATCCAGTCCGGGGCAATAGGAAAAGTCCATACCGTAAGGTTATGGAAAACCGGAGGGCCTCCTGACTTGACAGAGACAAAAGTCAAACCGATTCCCAAAACACTGGATTGGGATATGTGGTTGGGGCCGGCTCCTTATGTAGATTATATTCCATCGAAATGCCATTTTACCTATAGGTATTTTATGGATTATTCCGGTGGCGTATTTGCCGATTTCTGGTGCCATATAGCAGATGTGGTCTATTGGGCTATTCAGCCAAAGGGCCTGAAGAGTATCTCTGCAAGAGGAGAAGAAGCAGACGGGATAGCCAATACCCCCAAATGGATAGATGTGGATTATGAATTTGAAGATTTGAAACTGTTCTGGACTTCTTCGCCTCCGGATGTTCCCGGTGCTGCAAACAGGGGGATCGGAGCATATTTTGAAGGCGAAAAGGGCACCCTAATCTGCGATTATGAGACCCGGGAAATCACGATCAATGGTGAGAGGGTTACGGACATTCCTGAAATCCCCAAAACATTGCAGCGCTCTCCCGGCCATCAACAAAATTTTGTTGATTCAGTAAAATCCCGTACGCCCTCAGAGTCCAATTTGGCTTATGCCAGGGAGATGACGCTTCCCATGCACCTGGGACTAATTTCATGGCAGTTGAACAGAAAATTGAAATGGAACGCGAAAAAAGAAAAATTTATTGGTGATAAAGAAGCAAATGCCATGCTTTCCAGAAAACCAAGGAAAAAATGGGATTTAACCTAGTCGAAAATCAAAATTTTTAGATAATAGAAATCAAAATTGTTTTATCCAATTGAAAAAGAATATTGTAGAAACTAAGAAGCTCCCGGCATTACCTTTTGATGAATGGACGGATACTCGTTTAACCATTCACCTAATACTTCAAATTATTGGAAAGACAAGGTTAAAATCTACGACAAGAAAAAACCATTGGTGGTACATTACGCTTTATGTTACCCCCAGAGGTTTTGGCACGCATGGTATTCCCATTAATGATGGTCTGGACAGCTTTGAGATAGAGCTTGATATTAAAAGAAAAGCGGTAATAATTTCGCGAAGTTCCGGTGAGGATATTGAATTATCACTGGCGGAAAATCCCGGTATTGCAGAATTTTATACGCGCTTTATGACCGAAATAAATTCTCTCGGTGTATTTCCTAAATTTATTGAAAAACCATTTGATGTAGGTATCGATAAACGCTTTGATGAGATAACTGAATATCACCATTACGATTGGAAATTCATTAACACTTTTTGGAAACTCATGCTATGGAATAACAGTGTTTTTCAGGAATTTAGCGGTCGTTTTTATGGCAAATCCTGTCCTGTACATATTTACTGGCACCATCTCGATTTAGTGGTTACCCGATTTTCCGGTAAAAAGCTTCCTGCCATGGATAAATCTGCAAGGATTTTAGAAAAAGAAACCTATTCCCATGAGCAAATTAGCTTTGGGTTTTGGGTAGGCGACAACAAAGTGCCGGAGCCAATGTATTACTCCTACACTTACCCCTCTCCTGATGGGATAGATGATGAACCCCTGCAACCTAAGGAGGCATTCTGGCAGGATAGCAATGGCAGCCCCATGGCGTTATTGCGCTATGCGGATGTTAAAAATTCCGTGAATCCCCGAAAAGTGGTGCTCAGTTTTTTGGAAAGTACCTACCTGGCAGGTGCAAAAAGAGCGAAATGGGACATAGATGAGTTGACAGTACCTGATTTAGATCAACTTTAAACAGAAGTTAGTATGACGGCAAAAGTTATCTTTGCCCTTTTAATTATTAGCCTGTCTGTCTATTTGAATAAGAAATTTAACATCCTTTATAAATCACTATGAAACGAAGACAATTTATAAGGAATACGGCAGCCTGCAGCACCTTACTATCCTTACCCTTTTCTTACGCCAGCAGGCTGTTTGCAGCGAATCTTCCTTCGGATTTGACCAATTTAAGCGCCTCTGACCTATCGCTCGCCATACGGACAAAACAGGCAAGTTGTGTGGAGGTGATGCAGGCCTATCTGGATCGCATACATCGCTACAATCCCGTATATAATGCCATTGTGAGTATGGTTAGTGATGATGAGCTGTTGCAGCAGGCACTACAAGCAGACCAGGCTCTGGCCAGAAATGAATATTGGGGCTGGATGCATGGAATGCCGCATGCGGTAAAGGATTTGACTCCGGTGGCAGGCCTGAGGTACACGAGCGGATCACCTATGTTTGCCAATCGAATAGCTGAAGAAGATAGTTCCTTTGTAACCAAAATTCGAAGTCAGGGAGCCATCTTTATTGGCAAGACCAATACACCGGAATTTGGCCTGGGTTCTCAATGTTACAACCCTGTATTTGGTACGACGGGAAGTGCTTGCAATCCGGCACTCACCTCTGGAGGCAGTAGTGGTGGTGCGGCTTCTGGCCTTGGTACTCATATGCTACCGGTAGCTGATGGCGGTGACATGATGGGTTCGCTAAGAAATCCCGGTGCCTTTAATAATGTGATAGGTTTCAGACCGAGCACAACCGTTGTAATGGAGGAGGGGGATGCTAAAAATCGACTTCTCTGGACCTCAGGACCAATGGGTCGCAATACCCGTGACACCATAAATCTATTACAGACAATGGCTCTTAACCCTGTTTTTAACGATTTGAAACCCCTGACTCTCGAGAAGATCAAAATTGGATGGATGGGTAATCTGGATAATTATCTGGCCATGGAGCCTGGAATAATAGAATTATGCGAAGCCAGTCTTGCGGAAGTGGCCGGTGCAGGAGCTCAGGTTGAATCCATGCAGTCTGGTTTCACCATGTCAGATTTATGGGAGAGCTGGACTACGCTGCGTCATTACGGGCGTATGAACATGCTGGACTACTATGAGGATCCCAATACACGAGAACTTCTCAAACCAGAGTTGATCTGGGAAATTGAACAAGGTCTGAATTATAATGAGCAAGATGCGGAGAAGGCTACTATAATTCGCACAAATTGGTACTCAGAATTAGACAGAATGTTTGGTGAATATGATTTCCTGGTTTTACCGACAGCAAAGGTATTTCCGTTTCCTAAAGAGATCCATTGGCCGAAAGAAATAAACGGGCGAGAAATGGACACCTATCACCGATGGATGGAAGTCGTTATTTTGGGTAGCATGGGTGGTATCCCCGCAGTTAATGTCCCGGTTGGTTTTGATGCACAGGGCAGGCCTATGGGCATGCAAGTTATGGGTAAATTTGGAGACGATAAGAAAGTACTGGAGTTTGCTTTGGCTTATGAGCAGATTACCGGGCATTTAGACAAAAGACCCAATTTAATTGCTGTTGATGATTAGAATTCTCAGGAGATCAAACCAATAGCCTTCTCCCGAATATAGAATCATTATCTTCGGGCAAGAAAATACAAACCACAAACTTTTAAATAAAATATTATAATATGAATTCAAATTTAGCCGTGCTAATCGACGGTGATAATATTCCGTCAGCTTATGTAACAGAGATGATGGAAGAAATAGCAAAATATGGTAATCCCACTATAAAACGGATTTATGGTGACTGGACCAAACCTCGTTTGACCAAATGGAAAAATCTTCTCTTGGAGAACGCGATTACCCCTATACAGCAATATGGTTATACCACCGGAAAGAACGCCACAGATTCAGCAATGATTATCGATGCAATGGATATCCTGTATTCCGGAAAAGTTCATGGATTCTGCCTGGTTTCCAGTGACAGCGATTTTACCCGCTTAGCCACACGGCTAAGGGAAGCAGGAATGCAAGTGATTGGAATTGGAGAAAAAAAGACGCCAAATCCGTTTATAGTGGCTTGCGACAAATTTATATATATTGAAATCCTTAAAAACCAATCTAAGGAGGCCGTATCTGAAAGTGAAAAAACTACAACAAAGGATAGTGTAGACAAAATAACTCCCAAGGAAATCAAATTAATTGTAACAACTATTGACGACACATCAGACGATGACGGATGGGCTTTTTTGGGAGATGTTGGCAGTTTGCTGCAAAAGAAACAACCGAATTTTGATCCAAGGAACTACGGTTTTCAAAAATTGACACCTTTAATAAAATCCCTTGGTAAATTTGAGATAGAGCAAAGAGAAAGCCCAAAAAGCAGGCATAAACTAATTTATGTGAAAAACAAAAAAAGGGGCTAAAAGTTCTGCTTTAGGTTATTCCTGAAATTAACCAAAATATGAAAAATAACATTATTCATCTTCTTTTTGCAAGGACGAGGATAACTAGTAAACCTTGCCTTGGAAAATCTACGAATCCCCACCTGACTTCTTTATTTTTTAAGTGTCTTTGCATTGGCGGACTTTTACTCTCCGTTTCCTGTCAGCAAAAAGAACCAAAAACTGTTATTAGCGCTGCCCATAATACTATTCTGGATTACCCCATTCAGCCCGTGCCCTTTACTTCGGTTCAAATAGAGGATCAATTCTGGACTCCCCGGCTGGAAACCAATCGGCAGGTGACGCTACCTTATAATTTTAAAAAATGCGAGGAAACAGGAAGGATTCGAAATTTTGCTATTGCCGGAGGGCTGGAAGAGGGAGAATTTGAAGGCATCTATTTTAATGATTCTGATGTTTTCAAGGTAATTGAAGGAGCCAGTTATTCACTGCAGGTACATAATGATCCCGAGCTCAAATCCTATCTGGACGATTTGATTGCTAAAATAGCGGCAGCCCAGGAAGAAGATGGCTATCTATATACAAACCGCACCATAGACCCGGAAAAGGCCGCTGATGGTGGGGGGACAAAAAGATGGACCAATCTCCAAACCTATCACGAATTATATAATGTGGGACATCTGTATGAAGCAGCAGTTGCACATTACCAGGCAACAGGGGAAAGGACCTTACTGGATGTCGCCCTTAAAAATGCCGACCTGGTGGAACATGTATTTGGACCGGGTAAAAACATGGGGGTTCCAGGCCATCAGGAAATTGAACTTGGTTTAATAAAGTTGTACCGAGTTACAGGGAAAAAAAAGTATCTGGACCTTGCCAAATTTTTTATAGATCAGCGGGGCAATGCAGAAGGTCATAATACCACCGAGGGGAAATATGCCGGAAAATATCAGCAGGACCACGTGCCGCTTCCGCTACAAAAAGAAGCTGTCGGGCATGCCGTAAGGGCAGGATATTTCTATGCAGCAGCTACAGATGTTGCCGCCCTGACAGGAGAGCGAGCTTATGATGAAGCGCTTCACAACATATGGAATAATATCGTACACCAAAAAATTTACCTAACCGGAGGAATTGGCGCGGAACCCAGGCACGAAGGTTTTGGGCCCAATTATGAACTTCCCAATGCAACGGCATATACCGAAACCTGCGCCGCAATTGCGCTTATGTTATGGAATCAGCGTATGTTTCTCAAAAGCGGAGAAGTGAAATATATGGACCTTTTTGAGCGGACCCTTTATAATGGTTTTCTATCCGGGGTTTCTTTTGAAGGCAATACGTTCTTTTATCCAAATCCGCTTGAGGCCGATGGGTTCACCAAATTTAACCAGGGCGTTTGCGGCAGATCGCCCTGGTTTGATTGCTCTTGCTGCCCGGTAAATGTTGTACGCATTTTACCTTCGCTTCCGGGTTATATCTATGCCACAAAAGAGGACCAGGTATTTGTAAACCTTTATATGGGTAATAAGGCCGAGATTGCCCTTGGAGACCAAACCCTTCAGTTAAGTCAGACTACAAACTACCCTTGGGATGGGCAGGTTGAAATAGAAGTATTAAATACCCCAACTGTTGCTGCCGTTTTTAGCTTAAGAATTCCGGGATGGGTACGAAATGAAGTCATGGATGGTGATCTTTATAGTTATACAGACGAACACACACCAGCGGTATCCGTAAAAGTAAACGGTAAAAATGTGAATCCTTTTATAGAAGATGGTTACATAACTCTGGAAAAACAAAACTGGCAAAACAATGATAAAATAACTATATCCTTTGAAATGCCCGTTCGTACAGTGGTAAGCAACGAACTTGTGTCTGCAAATAAAGGTAAGATGGCCCTGGAACGCGGACCCCTTGTCTTTTGCGCTGAAGAAGTAGACAATCCTAAAGGAATACTGAATTCTCAGGTGCCTGCTGATGAAGTATTTGACTATTCTTATGAACAGGACTTACTTGGTGGCGTAGGCAAAATAACAAGTCCATCGATTACCGCTATCCCTTATTATGCCTGGGCACATAGGGGAAATGGGGAAATGGCAGTTTGGTTAAACAAGATTTCCGCTCAATGAAGGATACAACTACTCTTTTTCTTGTCATTTTGATATGCCTTATCATTTGTCAAGGTTGTGAACTTCCTAAAGAAGAGCCAAAAAAACAACTTCCTCCAAATATTATTCTGATCCTGGCAGACGATATGGGATATTCAGATATTGGTTGTTACGGAGGTGAAATTAATACTCCGGTACTAGATCAATTGGCAGTAAACGGTTTACGATTCACTCAATTTTATAACGGAGCTCGTTGCTGCCCCAGCAGAGCCTCTTTACTAACCGGTCTATATCCCCAGCAGGCAGGAATTGGCCATATGGTATATGACAGGGGAACGCCAGCATTCAGAGGAGATTTGAGTAGCAATGCGGTAACCATTGCCGAAGCTTTAAAAAGAGGGGGTTATTCTACCTATATGTCTGGCAAATGGCATATTACCCCTTACGTCATAGATAAGCCGGATAAAAGTAACTGGCCAAGGCAAAGAGGTTTTGATAAGTTTTATGGAATGATCTCCGGAGCGGGCAGCCATTACGATCCTCGTTCTTTGGCAGAAGAAAATGACTATGTGCCTCCATCAGAAGATTTTTATAGCACCACAGCCTTTACAGATTATGCCGTAAAATGTATAAAAGAACATAAAAGGAATTCTCCCTTTTTTCTCTATTTATCATATCCGGCACCACATTGGCCATTGCAGGCACCTTCGAAAGCTATTGCTGCGTACAAAGGGAAATATGATAAGGGTTGGGATGAAATGAGAAAAGCTCGTTTTGAAAGGATGAAGAAGATGGGGTTAGCGACTGAAGAATGGAAATTAAGCCCCAGGGATTCTTTTG
>Ga0209536_100002298_pt1 | contig 31056 bp, 28 predicted proteins | sample DeeMarSeWOR28_12_FD_187461 | JGI IMG/M metagenome (GOLD analysis project Ga0209536, IMG submission 187461) | Marine sediment microbial communities from White Oak River estuary, North Carolina - WOR-2-8_12 (SPAdes) (version 2) | ecosystem: Environmental > Aquatic > Marine > Intertidal zone >... | reverse complement strand
TGGTTACGGTTGCTCCCTGGCGGTGGGTCTCGGTGTGCCAATCCCAATACTCGATGAAGAGATGGCGCGCTACACCGCAGTGTCGGACGAAGGTCTTTTTGCCCCGATTGTGGACTACAGCGAAGATTACCCGAAGGGCACCGGTAAAACCATCGGTCAGGTAAGTTATGCCGACCTGAGCAGCGGCTCCTTCCGCTTCAATGGTAGAGAGGTTCAGACCGTGCCGCTCTCCAGTTTGCCCCGCGCCAGAGAGATCGCTGAGATCCTCAAGAAGTGGGTCAGTGATGGCAAGTTCCTGCTGGGAGAACCACAACATTTCCTACCGACCGAGTAGATCCGTGTCCATTCGGACTTCCCCTTTTCGGTTGTCATTCTGAGGAGTCCCGCCGGGGCGGGACGACGAAGAATCTCTTGGCTCTGGCTTTTCTGGGAGATTCTTCGCTTCGCTCAGAATGACAATGCTGAGCTACCTGACGAACACTACCTTAAGACGCTGGGACACGGAGAAAAATTTGATCGGCTTTAATATATTTGTTCTAATAATGACCATATTATCGCCGCGTCGCCCCTGCGCCGTGTCGCCGCTTCACTTGGACTCAGTAGTCACGGAGAAAAACCTTGGACAAGAACCTAGAAAGACTAAAGAATATCCTCCGTGATCTTGATTCGGTTCTGGTAGCCTTCTCCGGTGGGGTGGACAGCAGCTTCCTTCTCCACGTTGCTCACGAGGTCTTGGGAGATCAGGCCCAGGCCATCACATTTGTGTCGCCGTTTCTTTCAGGTATTGAACGAGAACGGGCCACTTCCTTTTGCGAGGAGCAAGGCATAAAGCAAATAATCCTTGAGGCGGATCCGCTGGAAGTGGAGCAAATAAGCTCCAATCCGCCGGATCGCTGTTACCATTGCAAACGACAGCTTTATTCTGAAGCGCTTGCCCAGGCCCGGAAAATGGGCATTTTTCATCTGGTTGATGGAACCCAACTGAGTGACGCCAGTGATCACCGGCCGGGCCACCGGGCCCTTGAAGAGTTGGGGATCCGCAGTCCCTTGATGGAATCGGGTTTGGACAAGGAGCAGGTCCGCCTACTCAGCAAAGAGTTAGGCTTATCTTCTTGGAATCTTCCTCCCATGGCTTGCCTGGCCTCGAGAATTCCTTACGGTACACCGATTAGTCCTCAGGTCCTTACCCGAATTGAAGCTGCTGAAGAGTTTCTTTTTAACGAGGGCTTCAACCTGGTGCGGGTGAGGGACCACCATCGCATGGCTCGCATCGAACTGGCCCTCGATGAGATGGAAAGGTTCAACGATAGGGATCTGCGCGACCGATTAGTGAGCCACTTTAGGTCCTTGGGCTATGTGGCCGTTACCTTGGATTTGGAGGGCTATCGAACTGGTAGGTTAAATGAGTTAATAAAAGAGGAAAAACTATCCGGGCGGGGATAAACCCCGCCCCTACGATTAAATTATCTGAACTCAGGATTCTTCGGTAGAGCAGGCCTCTGTGCCTGCTGTTTGGTTTCTATTCCTTGGCAGGCAGGGACGCCTGCCCTACTGAATGCTGCACACGCCTCTGATGCTCAACCTTTGGCGGGCAGAGACGCCCGCCCTACCGAAAGATATTGATCAAGCATCAGTTGTATCAGCTCACTGCGTTCGCCGCAAAGCGCATAGTGCGGAAGTCGCAGACGGTATTATCTCCGTTTCGCCGTCTCTCCGCGTCACGCCCCCATGCTCTGTGCCTTCGACGCAACGGACTGCGGACCACGGAATTTTAGATAAGCAGTTCGCGAAACTCATCCTTGGGTCTCACCGTAACTGAAATCTCCCGTTTTTCCTTCCCAGAAAGCGCGACTATAGCTTCCTTACCAGTCTCGGCATCACTGTAAGCGGCCACGATGTTGGCCGCCAATTCCACCTCCTGCTGCGAGGTCTCTGCCGCCAACAAACCAGTGGGCCCCGGAACTCCCTCAACCTGCAAAAGAAGGTCTTCCTTCCTTGCCAATTCTTGTAGCTTTAGATTATCTGCATGTATGCGTCCCACCACGAGACGTCTGCCACTGGGCAGTCGGAGATGCCGACCCCACTTGAGAAGCTCCACCTCTTGCAGGCCCACATTTTCCTGGGTGGCCAAGAGGTCCCGCAATCTGTCAGCAAAACCCGCCTTGGTAAGAATGCAGCCCCCACCTGGACTGGGATATTCCTCAATACCATAATCGGCGGCCAGAGCCATTTGGCGCTTGCGAGAACGACCCTGGATGTCGAGAAGCCGCAGTCGGTCCACCTTGCCCAATTCTTCTGGTATTGTCTGCCATAGTAGCTTGGCGCTCAGCGGCCGGAGAATATATCCACTATAACCCGAGAGCTTATCCACTGCCCTGAGTGCGTCCTTTCGCTGTGACATGGGGCGCTGGCCGAGCACTTCTCCAGTACAAAGAAAATCAAAGCCTTCAGATTCCATAATTGCGCCCGCCTCTCTGAACATCAGTGCGTGGCAATCTATGCACGGATTCATCTGGCTGCCGTAACCGTACTTGGGATTCTTCAGCATTTCGAGATGGCTTGCTCCAATATCAATAACCCGCAGGGGTATACCTAACTGGTCCGCCGCCTTTTGTGCAGCTTCTGCCCTAAAGAATGGCGTTTCAAAGCTAATACCCGTTACCTCGATATCTTGGGCCAGCAGTACTCTCACTGCCAGCATGCTATCCAGGCCTCCGGACATGAGACCGAGCGCCCTAACTTTCATGGGTTTGTCCATACTCATCTCTATAATCGAACCTTCAGCCAATTCTTACCACTGTTCTCAGTTCGGCCAGGCACAGGGCGCAGGGCGCAAGGTACCATTAGGCCATTACGCTTTGCTGCGACTCATGGTCATTTGGCCACGGAACGTGGCCGTCACTACGCTCCGCTGTCATTATGCCTGCGGCGTCATTTATAGTTAACTGTAATTGTGGCGTTGAAACAACTTAATGACGGCCGTAAGGCCTCATGATCGGCGTAGCCCTACTGACAACGAAGCGCACATGCGCGAAGTGTAATGACTTCTGAGTTCCTAGTCCCTAGTGTTTAGTGCCTAGTGTCCTTTTGCTTGCTGCCCGAAATCGCAGTGCTCGAGTAGCGGACAATCTGAGCATTTGGGCTTCCTGGCCGTGCATACTTTCCTGCCGTGTTGTATTAACTGGTGGGAGAAGAGCGTCCACTTCTCCCGAGGTATAGGTTCCATCAGGTCAAATTCTATCTTCACCGGATCTCGCTGTTGGGTGAGACCTAGCCGTTGGGTGATTCTACCCACATGAGTGTCCACCACAATTCCCGGGGTGTTGAAGGCCGTGCCTAGGATGACATTGGCTGTTTTCCTGCCGATACCAGGAAGCCTCACCAAGTCTTCCAGATTGTCAGGTACCTCGCCTTTATGTTGTTCAACCAGTTCTAGCCCGCAGTTTTTCAGGCTTTTTGCCTTATTTCTGAAAAAGCCAGTAGGTCGTATATCCTCCTCCAACTCGTTGAGCGGAGCATTTCCGTAATCTGCTGCGCTTTGATATTTCTTGAACAGACCTTTGGTCACTTTGTTGACTCGCTCATCCGTGCACTGAGCTGAAAGTACGGTGGCCACCAGGAGTTCCAGGGGGTTGCTGAAATCTAAACTGATTTTGGCCTCAGGATAAGTCTGGTCCAGGATGTCAAGAATAGCTGCTGTGTTCTTCATAGTGCCTCCCGTCGATTAACAAAATGGAACAAGGCTCAGGGCGCAAGGCTCAAGGCAGTATTAACTTAGGAATTTTGGAATTCAGAATGTAAAGTGGGTACCGCTCAGCTCAGGTCTTTATAAATAACATAATTACAGATGATCACCCACCTTCGCTCTATTTTTTACTTTAGGCATTCTAGTTCATTTTAGTTCACTTTAGCTCAATTTCTCCTTCTTGCTCTTTCTTGCTTGACGCAGGAAACCAGTTCAGTTAGCATCACCGATGCTGTACTGACAAGCAACGCACCCGGAGTCCAGGCCATGGGTAAAGCTTCTGCTCCTCTAAAAGGGCAAATTGTGGCTGTCTCCACCAGTCGCCACAAGGGCAAGAAGAAGAATAATCTGCCGGCGTGCGAGTTGGTCAAGAACAAAGGACTCGAGGGTGATGCCCACGCCGGAGATTGGCACCGACAGGTAAGCCTCCTTGCCATGGAAAGCATCTCCAAGATTCGTGAGCAAGGAGTGGATGTTGCTCCTGGAGATTTTGCCGAAAATCTCACCACCACCGGAATCCGTGTCTGGGAACTTCCCCTGGGTACACGGATAGCCGTCGGAGGTGAAGCATTGCTAGAGGTTACCCAGATCGGCAAGGAATGTCACGACAGGTGCGCCATCTATCACCAGGTTGGAGACTGCGTCATGCCCAGGGAGGGGATTTTTACTCGCGTCCTCCATGGCGGCACAGTGAAACCTGGAGATGAAGTGCTTGTCCTGCCCCAAGACGAAACGAAATAGATTTTGGAATTAATGAATTTAGGAATTGAGGAATTAAAGAATTGAAGAATTACGTATTTTAGTTTGTTGATCGATATTCCCCTCACCCCTAACATCTCGTTACGGAGACTTGTAATGCACCTCAATATCGTCTGCCCCTTCTGCGAAAGAAAACATCCCATTCCCATTGATTTTGATGATGTGTATAACTGCGACTGCGGCGCCTGTTACAGGATATGTAGCAGCGATCTTCTCGATTACGGCATGCACATGATGACAAACGATGTCTGGCCCAGTCACCTCCTGCCCTTTCTTGAAGAGGAGGAAATGGGATTTTACGAAGTTGTGGTTAACCGCGAATTCGACCGTCTTATTTCACTTAATCAATCAATGGAAGAGATGTCCCAAATACGTTTCTGTAAATTTAATCCCTCCGCGGAGCTAGCCTTAGTCTGGATGAAGAGACCGTAAACTGATGGCGAAATTTCGCCTAGCTCTCATTTCAATGCCCTGGCCTCTAGCCAACCGCCCGTCCATACAATTGGGCACCCTCAAGAGCTATCTCGACTACAAGACACCCGATGTGAGAACAGATTGTTATCATCCCTACCTCGAGGTGGGCAATCTGCTGGGAATTAAAGAGTACAACAGTATTGCCGAGCGAACCTGGATGGCGGAGTCCATCTATGCTTATCTGCTCAACCCCAAGAAACGGCCTGAGATTCTGGATCTGATTCATAAGGAACATGGCCCTAAATCGCAGGAAAGTCTTCCGGACGTAAAGGATATTTCCACCCAAATCCATCGGCTTCATCAACGCCAGCACTTCGGTGTGGACTGGTCCTCTTTTGATTTAATCGGCTTTTCCATCTGTCTTTCCCAGTTGACCTCATCCCTCTATATGATTAGACAGATCCGCGACCGTCATCCCAGTTGCCGTATCGTGGTTGGCGGATCCAGTTGCGCTGGTGAGTTGGGACGCTCCTTGCTGGCTAACATACCCGAGATTGACTTCGTGGTCAGCGGTGAGGGTGAGCTCCCTCTTTTAGAGCTGGTCAACCGGTTAGCCAAGGGTAATTTAGAAGGTGGCGACTGTCCTGGATTGCTCTGGCGGGACGGGAAAGGTCAAATACGGGGTGCAGGCCTCAATCAACTGCCTAACCTTAGCGACCTCCCCACACCAGACTACACCGATTACTTCAGGGAACTGAGCCAACAACCTCGCCTGGGTAATCTGATACCCGGTTTACCACTGGAAACCTCCCGGGGGTGCTGGTGGCATCGGGTAAAGTCAGGCTCGGTTGATCGCGCCTGCAGATTCTGTAACCTCAACCTTCAGTGGCACGGATATAGAAGTAAGGAACCTGCCCAGGTAGCTAGTGAAATGGACAAGTTGGCTGGAAAGTACTCTAGCCTCAAGTTCTATTTCGTGGACAACATCCTGGACAGCAAGAAGCTCGATAAGCTTTTCAAATGCATCAGCGGTATAGAACGCAGCTTCGAGATCTTTACTGAGCTCAGGGCATCAGTGTCGCGCCGAGAGCTCGTTCAAATGCGGAAGGCCGGGGTTACTCAGGTGCAGATTGGACTCGAAGCACTGAGCACCAGACTCTTGCGAAAAATCAACAAAGGAACCACGGCCATCCAGAACATCGAAATCATGAAACATTGCGAGGAATTGGGTATCCAGCATTTGTCTAACCTGATGCTCGGGTTTCCTACCAGTGAGGCCGAAGATGTTTCGGAAACTTTGAACAATCTCAGGTTTGTTATGTCTTATCAGCCTTTGCGTAAAGTGCGGTTCTGGCTGGGCGACAGCAGTCCGGTTGCTCTACATCCAAAGCAATATGGTATTCGCCGCATCACCAATCACCCCTATTATCAACGGTTGCTCCCGAATTCACTGGCCGACTCACTTTCCTTAATGATAAAGAGTTATATCGGTGATCGCACCAAACAAAAGAGTCTCTGGCGGCCCGTTGCTCACGAACTTGATCACTGGCAGCGCCAGTATGAATCGCTCCGACGTGAGCATTTTTCTGCACCTTTGCTAAGTTACCGCGACGGAGGAGATTTCCTTCTTATCCGCCGGCGGAATCCGGGCAGGGAGATGGAATCCTTCCGGTTGCGCGGCTCTTCCCGTGCCATCTACCTTTTCTGTGAGACACGGCGGACGCTGACGAAGATCCACAGGCAATTTCCTCGATTTTCCCTGGATCAGCTCCAGACTTTCATTGCTGATATGGTTGAAAAGCGGCTCATGTTTCAGGAGGCAAAGCAGGTACTTAGTCTGGCAGTGAACGAGGAACCACACAGGGTTTTGTGTGATCCGGAGGAGTAAATATTAGACAGTAAAGAATCCGGGCCCAAAGGACCCGGCTTTGGGCTGCCCAAAGCGAACGGCTCAAGGCTCAAGGTACAGGGCACAAGGTAAAAACAACAAAAGAAAACTCATTCTCTCCTTATGCCTTGCGCCTTACGCCTTGTGCCTTAAACCTCTTCTGCCGGCAAAGCCATCGAACTCTGACCTGGCCCTGAGGACCAGGTTTGCTATTTTAACTAAGCACTAGGAATCAGGCACCAAAAACATTTATCATTGCGCATTGTGCATTTCACTTGTAGGATTTTTGGTTCATTTTAGACATTTCTCCCATGATCTGGAATCAACTCCCACAGTTTCTTGTCTCAGGCATTACCAGCGGTAGCATCTACGCGCTTATTGCCTTGGGCTTTGGAATCATCCACAACGCCACCGGCATTGTCAACTTCGCCCAAGGAGAGTTCGTAATGCTGGGGGCGATGGCCATGATCAGCTTCACCCAGACTCTTGGCATGCCCATGTTTGCCGCTTTCCCTCTCGCGGTTATGGCTGTGATGGCAGTGGGGTGGATCATGGAAATTGGGCCGATGCGCAGAGCTCGCTCCAGCAGTATCTTGATCCTGGTGATGATCACCGTGGGTGCCTCCATTACCATGCGAGAAATTGCCATGCTCATCTGGGGTAAGACCCCACGCATTTTACCATCTTTCTCTGGCGACGAGCCTCTGATCTTGGGTCAGGCAGCCATCTTGCCTCAAACTCTCTGGATTTTCTCAATTACTATGGCTGTGGTTGTTTTGCTCGGTTTCTTTTTCAGCAGAACCATAGTGGGCAAAGCCATGAGAGCTGTGGCTGAAAATCGTCGGGGTGCTGCTTTAATCGGTATTTCCGTCCACCGCATGACCATGCTTTCTTTTGTGTTGAGCGGAGGTATTGGGGCCGTGGCCGGCATTATTATCACCCCGATTACCACCATGTCATACGGTACCGGAGTCATGCTGGCACTCAAGGGGTTTGCTGCAGCGATATTAGGTGGTTACGGCAGCATGAGAGGTGCGGTAATTGGTGGATTGCTCCTGGGCACCATGGAATCTTTCGGGGCTGGATTTATTTCCTCCGCTTACAAAGATGCTTTTGCTTTCCTCGTACTGCTGTTGGTGCTTTTTGTCCGGCCTGCAGGGTTGTTCGGGAAAGAAGAAGTCAAGAGAGTATAAAAGCAGCATAGAGCATGGAGCATGGAGCATAGGGAACAACATTGCGGATTTAGGACTGCGGATTTCGAATTTGGAGATTGTAGGGCCGGTCACCGTACCGGCCAAAAAAGAAGGTATTAAGGTGAAAAGTTTTGAGGCGAGTGCCGTGATCCGCCCTACGGCTTGAACGAATCCGGCGAAGCCGGATGATTGAACGATTTGAACGGCTTGAGCCACGGACTACGGACCACGGACCTTTTAATTATGTCTAAAACCCACAAGAAATGGATTTCCTTTTCCGCCCTGGCTGCGGTGATAGCCCTTCTTCCTCTGGTGGTCGAGGGAGGGTATTACCTGCTGGTCCTCAATATCATTGCCATCAACGGCCTGGTAGTTCTGGGGTTGAACCTGCTAATCGGCTTTGCCGGTCAAATCTCTTTAGGACATGCGGCTTTCTTCGGCATGGGTGCTTATTTCTCAGCAATATTTACTGCCATGTACAATATGCCGCCCTGGCCGACTTTAGTGGTGGTAATGGTGTTAACTGGTTTGGTTGCTTATGTCCTGGGCATACCAACTCTCAGGCTTGAAGGCCACTACCTGGTTATGGCGACCCTGGGCTTCAACATCATCCTTTACATCCTTATGGTCCAGATGGAGTATTGGACTGGAGGACCATCGGGTTTCGCAGGAATTCCCCCCCTTAATTTGGGGTCCTTCCCCATAGAGGGTGATCTTTATTTTTACTGTCTGGTTTGGCCTTTTTTTCTACTGGTCTTCCTGCTTTCTCTCAACCTGGTGGATTCACGCGTGGGCCGGGCGCTTAGGGCCATTCACGAAAATGAACTTGTGGCCAATTCCATGGGAGTCAACACTGAGAGGTATAAGGTGATTATCTTTGCAGTCAGTGCTGCCTACGCTTCAATGGCTGGCAGCCTCTATGCCCACTACCTTTCATTTATCAGCCCCAAGACTTTTGACATTTTTTATTCCGTCCAGATCGTCACCATGGTGGTGGTGGGCGGCATAGGAAATCTTTGGGGGGGCTTGCTAGGGGCCGCGGTGCTTACGGCTTTGCCCGAAGTGCTTCATGCGATGCGTGATTATGCTCTTCTCCTATATGGTGTCATCTTGATGGGAGCACTGGTATTTTTCCCGGAGGGGCTGTTACCGGGGCTGATGAAACTATGGTCTGGCAAGCGAGGCGGTAAACTCATAGTATCAGAGTAAGTATCTCTTCAAGAAGTCTCCTCTCCCCTTGAGAGGTTGTGTCGTAATGTCATTTCCGAGAGCCGAGGAATCTTGAATCTACAAGTGTTTAGTCATAAAAGATTTCTCGCTTCGCTCGAAATGACAAAAACGGCTTGAGACATAACTTCAACACAGTCTCTAAGGGGAGAGGGATAAGGTGAGGGGTGAAATAATAATGCAATCCCCCCTTAGAGGCTGTCCGGTGAAGCTTCTAGCGCCGTGTATGTCATTCTGAGCGAAGCGAAGAATCTTATAGATCCAAGTACTTACACTTTTGAGTTTCTTCGCCCGCCCGCGGCGGACTCAGAATGACGTGGTCGGACAGCCTGTAAAAAGGGTTCTAAAAAATCATGCAAACCAACGGCACCCTATTACAGCTCCAGGATGTAAACAAGCAGTTCGACGGTCTGCTGGCAATTGCAGCCGTGTCGTTCGATTTGAACCCTGGGGAGATAGTGGCCCTTATTGGCCCGAACGGAGCAGGCAAAACTACCATCCTCAACATGATATCAGGGGTTTATCCACCAACCAGCGGTGAGATTCTTCTTGATGGCGACGCCATTACAGGAATGAAGCCACACAAAATAGCCAAGAAGAGAATCGCGCGAACTTTCCAAACAGTCCAAATATTCCAAGAGATGACTGTACTTGAAAATATTTTGCTGGGATTGCACCACAGGTTGCGCAGTGGATTTGTCAAAGGTATGCTACACTTGCCAGGTGAACGACGGGAGGAATTGACCGCTGTGAGTCAGGCCATGGGTTCCTTAGAGCAGTTCGGTATCGTCCACTTGGCGGAACGAAAAGCCGACAGCATCAGCTTGAAGGAACAGAGGTGCTTGGAAATTGCTCGCTCTGTAGTGTCCAGACCATCCTTGCTACTTCTGGACGAGCCTGCGGCGGGACTTAATATTCGGGAAACCGAAGAAATGGCAGAAATCATAAACGGGTTGCGGCAGCACGGTCTAACCATTCTGCTGGTGGAACATGACATGAATCTCGTGATGAGTGTCGCTCACCGGATAATTGTTTTGCACCACGGCTTGAAGATCGCAGAGGGCTTGCCAACGGAAGTCCAGAGCAATCCGGAAGTAATCCGGGCGTATTTGGGCTGACCGCAAAGCTAGAGAATTGAGGGATTGAGGGATTGAGGAATTAGAAAAACCACTGTCTTCAATTCCAAAATTCCTGAATTCCTGAATTCCTGAATCTTTTCTGCTATGCGAGTTTCGTGATGCTTCGCGTGAAAAACGTATCCGCCTTCTACGGCAACATCCAAGTGCTGCGGCGCGTGACCTTCCACGTCAAACAGGGAGAGGTGGTCTCTCTTATTGGCGGTAACGGTGCGGGAAAAAGCACCTTGCTCAACGTGATCAGCGGACTTCACCCCACCAGTGCTGGCACCATCGCATTCGAGCAGAAGGAGATTCAGAAACTACCACCGGAGAAGATGGTCCGGTTTGGTTTGCTGCAAGTACCGGAACAAAGACAGATCTTTAACTCCATGACCGTAACTGAAAATCTCGAACTTGGATCTTACAGCCTGCCCAAGAAAGAAAAGGGACGGGCTACTACGTCTCGGCAGGAAGAGATCTATCGTCTTTTCCCTATTCTGGCGGAACGGGCCCAGCAGAGGGCAGGGACTCTGAGTGGCGGTGAGCAACAGATGCTTTCCATCGGCCGGGCACTCATGGCCAATCCTAGAATGCTTCTTCTTGACGAACCTTCACTGGGACTGGCACCTTTGGTGGTACAAGAGATCTTTCAGGTGACCCGCAAGCTCCGGGACAATGGCACCACCATACTTTTGGTGGAACAGAACGCCCAAGCTGCCCTGGAGATCTGTGATCGAGGCTACGTGCTGGAGGCTGGCTGCATTGTCCTTGAGGGTAGCCCTGAGCAACTCTTGGCAAACGATGAGGTGCGGCGCGCTTTTTTAGGACGCGACTACAAGGAAAAATGGGAAAGATAGCTTGTCATTTGGTCAGTACGGCGTGCTGTCACTCATGGTCATTAGGCCACTAAAGTGGCTGTCACTACGCTCCGCTGTCATTATGCCTGCGGCGTCATTTAATGGTCATTAGGTCAATACGCTTCTCTGTCATTCATGGTTAACTGTCATTGTGGCGTTGAAACAACTTAATGACGGCCGTAAGGCCTCATGACGGGCGCAGCCCAAATGACGGCGAAGCCAAATGACAACCTGAGGTATTGAGACAAAAGGAGCATGAGACCGTAATGACAGCTTTTTGGAACGAAAAGATCGAGACTCTCCCCCGGGAAGAGCTTGCTCAACTGCAACTGGAACGGTTGCAGATGACCCTTAACCGTGGCTATGCCAAGGTGGATTTCTACCGGCAGCGGTTTGAAGAATTGGGTTTTCTTCCTGAGGATATCAATTCCGTGGACGATTTTGGCCGATTTCCGTGTACCACCCCTGATGATTTGGCTGCGCATTACCCCTATGGCTTGTTTGCCGTCCCCTTGAAGTCCATTGTTCGGCTCAAATTCTCGGCGGCCCCTCGTATAAATCCTATAGTTATTGGGTATACCCAGCGAGATGTGCAAAACTGGCTGGAGGTGATGGCCCGTCACCTGACCAGTGTCGGTGTCGGAGTAAGAGACATTATCCAGGTCGCTTTTAACTACGGGCTATTTACAGGTGCCTTCACTTTTAATCAGGCAGCAGAACTGATTGGTGCCACCGTTGCACCCACCTCCATCGCTTCTGCAACTCGGCAGCTCCAGATCATGCAGGACTTCCGGAGTACGGTACTCGCCACTTCGCCTTCTTTTGGTTTTCACATAGCCGAGACCATGGAAAGTCTTGGAGTTGATCTCAACCAGATTCACTTGAAAATCGGGATTTTCGGGCCAGAGGCTATGGAGCCTGACGTTCGGGTGAATCTCGAGGAACGTCTTCGAATCGAGGCGTATACAATCTACGGCGTCAACGAGATGGTCGAGCCTGGAGTGGCCGCAGAATGTCAAGAGAAGGCTGGATTTCACTTGGTTGAAGATCACTTTTATCCCGAGATAGTCGACCCTCATACTTGCCAGCCCTTGCCTCCTGGCCAGGAGGGGGAGTTGGTTATTACCACCCTAACCAATGAAGGTTATCCACTCATCCGTTTTCGAACCGGGGACATTACCAATCTGGATTTCAATCGCTGTTCTTGTGGACGCACAAGTGTCAGAATGTCACCACCATTGAGACGTTCTGACGACCTGCTCATGGTGCGGGGTATAGCCATCTATCCGGGTCAAGTCGCCGGGTTGCTTAGGGAGGCAGCGCCGGAGGTGGAGAGCCATAGGATTATCATTCGCAAACGTGGCGGGCTCAATGATCAGTTGGAACTGCAGGTCGCTTATCCCGCCAATTATGTTTCTGACTGGTACCGAACCCACGCACTTGCCGACAATATTCGAGCTCATTTGCGTAGGGCTTTTGGACTGGGCATCAAGGTGAAGCTGATGGAAGAGAGCAATCTCAGAGGAGAGAAAGGGAGTGTCATATTTGAAGAGATTTAGGGATTAAAGAAAGTTAGGGCGATGTTTTACAGGTTAGACTATTGCAGCAACCAGTGAAGGAGTCACCAAACCAATTTGAAATGAAAAAATGAGTCTATGTAATTCAATAAATGGCAGGCTAAAATATTTAGGTTTTACAGTATGTTGCACTTCTCTACTGATAACCTCATGCTCTTCAAGATACCTCCTCAAGAGTCCCCATAGAATTCAAAATTACAGCCTAAATTTTACTGAGTTAGGAATCGAACCTGTTGCTTACGAGAGTTTGTCTGAACAAGAATGGTGGGAGTCATTTTACCAATCTCTCCTGAAAATTGAGGCCAGCGACCTTGGGCATCACTTTCAGTTGGAGTATGATACGGAGTTTGATTCATTAGAGGCATCTATAGAAACTAGAGGTGAACAATTCTACAGTGATCAATTTGGAGTGGTTCAGTATCTAACACTTGGGAATAATGCAAGACCCATAGCTGATGTATCATATTTTCGGATTTTGAATGTTAGGTCATTATCAGCTACTAAAGTCTTGGAGCTTTTGATCGAGAAGGGAGTGAAAGTAGCTTGGAAATACATTCCTGGGAAGATGAAGGAGGATCATCCCCTCAATGGAGGCTCAAGAGGTGAGGAAACGCCCTGGATCCTATATCGTTTCAAAATATCGAAACTGGCCGGTGATCAGAGGGGAACGTTCAATAGATCATTGACTCTCAGTTGTGACAAATATTACTGCGTGACTGGAACTGACGGAGCAAGACGAGTGCTGTCAGCGGAAGGCAAGAGACGTTACGAGGATCTGATAATACCTGAAAGTGGAGGATATGCTTTACTTGCGAGCCTATTTAACAATGCCGCCAAAGCATATAATGATTACTACGACTAGTGATGTCACATAAGAAACTGAAATATTTATAAAAAAGAATAAAATTCATTTGTTTTGTTAGACGACTGTTGAATAACTCAAGTCCTTGGAGGAACAATCGATCACGTTATTCGGGAGGTCAGAAGGTATGAGCCGCAGCTTTATGCCAAATATATCAAGTCAGGAAAAGCTTCAAGAATTACAGATGGATGGTCTTCGCTGGACAGTCCGCCACTCATACGAAAACTCGCCCTTCTATCGACAACGGCTGCAGCGGGCGTCCATCGCTCCAGAAGACATTGGGTCTCTCGATGATTTGGCCAGGTTGCCTTTTACCAGCGCCGAAGACTTGCGGGACGGTTATCCCTTTCCTTTGAGGTCCGTGCCATTTGAGCAGATTGTCCGGATTCATGCTTCATCGGGGACTACTGGAAAGCGCAAGGTGCTCTGCTATACCCAGAAGGACATTGATGACTGGGCCGACATGTTTGCCCGTTGTTATGAGATGGCAGGATTATCTCAGACGGATCGGGTGCAAATTGCCGTGGGCTATGGACTCTGGACCGCAGGCGTCGGCTTTCAATTAGGCTGCGAGAGATTGGGCGCCATAGCTGTGCCGGTGGGACCAGGCAATACGGAAATGCATTGCCAGATGCTTGTGGACATGCAGAGTACAGTATTCTGCGCCACAGCTTCAATGGCACTTCTTATGGGGGAGGAAGTACACCGGCGTAACCTCCGGGAGCAAATTGCTCTCAACAAGGTCATCTTGGGAGCAGAGCGCCATAGCGAGTCAATGGACCGCCGCATAAAGGAGCTTCTCGGCGTAGACGACGTCTTTGATATACCAGGCCTCACTGAATTATACGGTCCCGGGACTGGTCTGGACTGCGGAAAGCACGAGGGCATTCACTACTGGGCTGACTATTACATCTTGGAAATCATCGATCCCGAAACCCTTGAGCTGGTCCAACCTGGAGAGCTGGGCGAGATGGTCGTGACCACTCTTCGCAAGGAAGCCGCCCCTCTCATACGTTATCGGACCAGAGATCTCAGCCGGCTCATTCCCCAACCATGTTCATGCGGAAGTCCCTTGCCCATGCATGACCGGATTCTTGGACGTTCAGACGACATGTTCATTGTTAGGGCCGTAAATATTTATCCTGGACAGATTGATCATGTTCTATCGCAAGTGGTAGAAATTGGCAGCGAGTTCCAAGTACACCTTGAACGTAGAGAGGATGGCCGGGATTACATGATTCTCAGGGTGGAGCGGCGATCAAGTATTGAAGCCGATCAGAACGAACCAATCAGTAACCGCATAGCCCGGGACATCAGAAAACACACCTTGGTGAGTGCTGAAGTGGAGGTTCTCGATCATGGCAGCCTGCCGCGAACTGAGCGCAAGAGCAAACGAGTCTTCGATCATCGCCAGTAAAGCTCCCCGACCAAAGGTCGGGGCTTCCAATTTCTCCAGAAAATATCTCCTCCCCCTTGAGGGGGAGGATTAAGGTGGGGGTGAATGCCCGTTACATTCCCCCTCACCTCTACCCTGTTAAATCCCTGCTGCGCAGGGGCCGCCACCGGCGGTATCTAACAGGGCGGGCCCTCTCCCCCTGGGGAGGGGGGATAAAAGGATGCCATTCATCCCCGTGCAAAGCACAGGGCATTCTGGAAGTCTTCGTAAATTTCTCATTTCACATTTATCATTTTTAGTGTATTTATCTTTTAGCTCCCAGGTACCATCATCGACGGATATATACTCTTTCCTGGGATTTCAACAAAATAAACATCCACCTTTCAGCATCGATCTGACCGGTAAGCTAGACCAGTATTTCCAAATTTTTAGATAAGTCAAACTTAGATTGAACAATGAAAAATGCGAAATTTGAAATGAGAAATTACCAGGGGAGGTGATACTGAACTGACAGGGGATGTGTCTTTATAAAACTATAATATTGTCCAAAAAAGGGGGATTTTAGTATGAACACGTGGAGAAAGATTCTGGTTTTGCTCTTCGCCATCACGATAGCCTTCTCATGGGGATGCGGTAAAAAGGAGGAGCCTGTTCCCAAAGCACCTATTAAGATTGGCGCTTTTTTCGCACTCTCTGGTCCGGCGGCCTTTATAGGCGCCCCCACTCAACTGGTGGCGGAGATGGTGGTTGACAAGATCAACAAGGAAGGTGGTATCAACGGGCATCTTCTTGATCTTGTGATCGGCGATACCGAAAGCGATCCCACGAAAGCAATCATGGTGGCCAAACGGTTGGTTGAAAACGAGAAGGTCGTTGCCCTGATTGGTCCTACCCGGACGGGAACGGGCATGGCTGTGAAGAAATATCTTGAAACTCAGCAGATTCCCACGCTAATGACCGTGGGTGGTGACCCGGTGATTATGGAGGGAGTACACGGTGGCAAGAATTTCGGCACCGCCAAGTGGATCTTCAAGTCACCGCAACGAAGCTCGATAGCGGTGAAGAAGATTTTCCTTTACCTCCAGGCCAAGGGCTATCGGAAGGTCGCTCTTATAACAGCATCTGACGGATTCGGGCGTGATGGGAAGCGTTGGCTTACCAAACTGGCCGGGCAGTATGGACTTGAGATCGTCGCGAATGAGTCTTTTGAACCGAAAGATGCTGACATGACGACTCAGCTGACCAAAATAAAAAGCACTGATGCTCAGGTTATCGTCTGCTGGACCATTGGCCCGGCCGGATCAATTGTTGCCAAAAACGTCAAGCAACTGGCCATCAAGCTACCCCTGGTGCAGTGCCATGGCCTGCCAGACCCCAAGTACATTGAACTGGCCGGCAGCGCTTCCGAGGGCAATATAATGCCTTCCACTAAGCTAATGGCGGCAGATCAGCTCCCCGATGCTGATCCGCAGAAGCAAATTATTGCTGAATTTGCTCGTCTTTACAATGATGTGTATGATTACGATAAGCAATTTCCCATTAACGCCCATTCTGGATACGCCTGGGACGCTATTTACATATTAGCGAACGCCATGAAAAAGGTCGGAACTGATCCGGCAAAATTGAGAGAAGCTATTGAGCAGACCAAGGGTTATGTGGGCATCAGTGGTATCTACAACATTACTCCGGAAGACCACAATGGCCTTGACACCGACTCCATGATAATAGTCCAGATCGAGAACGGACAGTGGAAATTGGCATTCTAGAGGAGCACCAATAATAAACCATTCCCTCACTAAAGAGAGAATGAGCAATATAAATCAAGGAAGGGCGCCCCTCCTAGCTTGCTTTGGTTGGGCGCCCGAATTTTTTATGTTTGCAATGAGATTAGTAGGGAGGAAGTAATGTCCAGTAAAGTACATGCCATGGATTTGCGGGCCAGCATGCAGGAGAACCTTTACGTCAAGCTAGATAGGTTACTGGATGCTTCGGGTTTTGACGAAATTGTCAAGAAGAGGCATCTGGTTGCCATCAAGTTACACTTTGGCGAGAAAGGCAATACTGCCTACATTCCGCCGACTCACTTACGGCACCTGGTGAATCGAGTCAGGAACCTGGGAGGAAAACCCTTTTTGACAGACACGAATACACTTTATGTGGGAACGAGGACCAACAGTGTGGACCACCTCACCACAGCTATAGAGAACGGCTTCGCCTATGCTGTTGCAGGTGCTCCTCTCACCATTGCCGACGGGCTTAGAGGCAACTCTGATTTGGCAGTATCCGTGAATTTGCCCATTTACGAAGAGGTATTTATCGGTAGTGATGTGGCGCATGCAGACGGACTCATTAGTGCTGCCCATTTCAAAGGACACGAGCTCGCGGGTTTCGGAGGCGCCATCAAGAACCTAGGCATGGGTTGCGCTTCCCGGCGAGGCAAGCTGGCTCAGCACTGTGAGATCTCGCCAGAGTTTGACTCAAAGAAGTGTATCGGCTGTGGTGAATGTGTGGCTCATTGCCCGGCAGACGCCATCGAGCTGGTCAAGAAAAAGGCCATAAAGGATGCGGAAACATGCATCGGCTGTGGTGAGTGTGTTGCAGTCTGTCCAGAAGAAGCCGTCTCTATCCCCTGGGACAGCGACACGGCCCGTTTCCAGAAAAAAATGGTGGAATACACCGTGGGGGTCCTTAAAGGTAAGGAGGAACGTGTCATCTGCCTCAATTTCGTCAGTCGGGTAACTCCTCAGTGTGACTGTTATGGCTTCAGCGACGTTCCATTGGTCAAAGACCTGGGTATCTTAGCCAGCAGGGATCCGGTGGCAATCGATCAGGCCGCCGTGGATTTGGTCAATGCCCAGCCAGCTTTGGCTGATTGCTGTCTCGAAAATAACAAAGGGCCTGGTGAGGACAAGTTTCGCGGCGTCTATCCCCACATTGATTGGTCCATCCAATTGAGTTATGCAGAAGAGTTGGGTCTTGGCAGCACAGACTACGAACTGGTCTACGTATAAGTGGTTTTCATCCGGAAACAACTCAACATCATTCTGAGCCCTTAGTTTTCATCAGAACATGCTCCAAGAAGAGAGCGACGATATGTCATCCTGAGTGAAGCGAAGGATCTCGAGATTCTTCGTCGCTACGCTCCTCAGAATGACATCCGCAGATAAGATGCAAGGCGAGCATCGCCCACTGACACGAAGGATCAGTAGTTTACAGGAGTCAAAGCTAAATGTCTCAATACGATACCGTGATCCTAGGTGCCGGACCTGGAGGATACGTTGCTGCTATTCGGGCCGCCCAACTAGGAGCCAAAGTTTGTATTATTGAAAAGGAACTGGTTGGCGGTACTTGCCTCAACTGGGGCTGCATTCCCACCAAAGCAATGTACAAATCCGCCGTCCTCTTTGAGCAGATGCGTCACGCGGAAGACTTCGGCTTGAGCTGTGAGCACCCTCTTGCGAATCTGGACAAAATTGTTGACCGCAACCAGCGGATAGTTGCAGAACTCCGGGAAGGAGTTATGCGATTGTTCAAGAAACATAAGGTCAACCTGATCATTGGGGAGGGCTGTATACAAGGACCGGATGAGATTGAGGTAACCACCTCAGATCAAGAAAAAGAAACCGTTCGCGGCGCTCAACTCATCATAGCCACCGGCTCTGAACCCATGGAACTGGATCTGTTGCCCTGGGACCATGAGAAGATATTTAATACCCGGAGCATCCTCGAACTTACCAAAATTCCTAAAAGCCTTTTCATCTTGGGCGGCGGTGTCTCTGGATGCGAGTTCGCCCTACTTTTCGGTGCCCTAGGCACCACTATTCACCTGGCGAAACGCAGCAAAGAGCCCATCAAGGGCCTCGATCGGGACGTCAACAGAGAACTGATACGCGCGCTCAAGAAACGAAAAGTCAAATTGCATCTCGGAGATCCACCCGAGGCTGCCGCTCACACCGAATCAGGGGTAAGGATAACGCTGCAATCCGGTAATCAGATTGAAACTGAAATGGTCCTCGTCACTGTGGGGCGTTCACCCGTTTCAAAGGGAATAGGATTAAACCAGCTTGGCTTTGACTTGAAAAATGGTTATGTCCAGGTAAATCAACATTGCCAGACAAATATGTCGGGTGTTTATGCCATTGGGGATGTTACGGGCAAGAAAGAGTTGGCGCATTTTGCCTCCCACCAGGGAATAGTTGCTGTGGAGCATGGATTGGGCGTGCAGGAATCCAAGGTTGACGAAGACCTTGTGCCTGTAGCCATATTTACCAGTCCGGAGGTTGCCAGCGTTGGACTTACTGCCCAGCAATGCGAGGAGCGATCCATTGCTTACCTTGAGGGCTCTTTTCCTTTTCGAGCCCTCGGTAAAGCCCACGCCATTGGCGAGATTGATGGCTTTATCAAAGTAATTGCGAGGGAAAAGGATGAGCGAATAATCGGCATCCATATCATCGGACCGGATGCCAGCACGTTGCTTGCTGCATGCAGCGTGGCGGTAACCAAGGGGGTAACTCTCAAGGAGATTTCTAAGACCATACAGGCTCATCCTACGGTGGCCGAGGCCTTGTGGGAGGCGGTGGAGGACGCGCGGGGTCTCTCCATTCATAAATTGGATCTCGGACTTTAAGGCAGCGGGCAACTGGTAGCGGACAGCGGGCAGTCATTAGGTCATTACGCTCCGCGCTATCGCGCCTCGCTGTCATAAGGGCTGCGCCCGTCATTAGGCCTTGCGGCCGTCATTAAGTCGTTTCAACGCCACAATGGCAGTTAACTAAGAAAGAAAGCGTAGTGTAGTAACCTATAAACCACAAATGACGCCGTAGGCATAATGACAGCGTAGCGTAGTGACGGCCACTTTCAGTGGCTAAATGACCCAATGACTAACCACTAATGACCAATGAGAAATAACCTACAAGATGGATGGTTAGTAAACCTCGGGCAGGCCAAGTATCTCGAGGTCTTGGACTTGCAGCGAAGGCTGGTCAAGTTGCGCCAGAAGGGCGAAGTCCCTGATGTCTTCCTCCTGGTAGAACACGAGCCGGTCATTACTTTAGGTAGGCGTGGGAACACTTCCAATATATTGTCAACGTCTGAAGAGCTGGCCTCTCAGGGGATCCAGATTTACCAAGCTGAGAGAGGAGGAGATGTCACTTACCATGGTCCCGGCCAGTTGGTAGCCTACCCAATTATCCACCTGACCCAGGGGGAAATTTCCATCCACACCTATGTTCATATGCTGGAAGAGACAATCATCCTCACCCTTGACGACTTTGATATTAGAGCCGGTCGTGAACCGCAACACCGTGGCGTCTGGGTTGGGGACCTTAAAGTGGCTGCCCTGGGAGTGGCAATTAGACGTTGGGTCACCTTTCACGGCTTTGCCCTGAATGTCTCGCCCAACCTGGACCACTATTGCCACATCAATCCCTGCGAACTCGGTCATGAGCAAGTGACTTCAATGGCAAGTCTTTTGGGAGACCCGGTCAGCATGGCAGAGGTGACCAAGAAGCTGCTGAGTAATTTTATCGAACTCTTTCTTGGAGAGTGGCAGACATTGAGTGCAGACGAGCTGCTGCGTGAAATAGAGATAGATGAGGAGATTTACCAAATTATAGGCATGAAAGAATAGTTTGGAATTTCCATTGCTTTTTTCCGTGGGAGCGGCTTTCCAGTCGCGATATAATGCTCATAGCCAAAAGGAAAGAAGAGCGTGTCTGCCTGCCCGCCATCGGCTTCGCCTTCAGGCGAGGCGGGCGGGGAAAGCCACCTTTACAGAACCTGAACTCCAATGACTAATGAATTTAGACAGGAGGGATCATGTCGAGTGGAACTCTAAGAATCAGTGAAGATCACGTCTGGGTGCAATCTCAAGACGGGGAGGCACGGGTGGGCATTTCTGATTTTGCGGCTGAAGCCCTTGGTACAATAATTTATGTGGAACTGCCCGAAGTTGGTGATGAGGTCACCAAGGGTGAGCCCTTCGCTGCGGTGGAATCTGGCAAAGCCAGTGTGGAACTTCCTGCACCTATCTCTGGGAAAATTCTCAAAGTAAACGAAAAGCTGGAGGATATTCCTGATCTTATAAATCAAGACACTTTTGCCAAGGGTTGGATCGCTGTTCTATCCTTAAAAGACGGTTCAGATCTCAACGAGCTCATGACCAAAGCAGACTACGACTTTTATGTGGCCGGCTCAGAGTAGCAGGAAAACTTCTTACTTAATCGAAATAGATTGCAACTTTCAACTTTTAAGGGACGTCCTTGACTAATTGTACTTATATCCATATCAACTTTTAAGGGACGTCCTTGACTAATTGTACTTATATCCATATGGGTACAGCTCTCAGATTGAGACGGAGGTAAATGATGGCAAGACAAGCCAGGTTGGATGCACCAGGCACCCTGCACCATATTATTATAAGGGGCATTGAGCAAAAAAAGATCGTAGACGATGGTTATGATAGAAAAGACTTTGTTTCTCGCATGGGCAAGATCGCCTCGGAAACTGAAACGCCAATCTATGCCTGGGCCCTAATGACCAATCATGCGCACATCCTATTGCGTAGCGGTCCATCGGGTTTGTCCAGGTATATGCTGCGTTTCTTGTCCGGCTATGCTGGATCCTTTAACCGACGTCACCACAGGCATGGACACCTGTTTCAGAATCGTTACAAATCAATCGTATGTGAAGAAGACCGTTATTTTAGGGAATTGGTCAGATATATTCATCTGAATCCATTACGTGCAAAGCTGATCGAATCTTTTGCCCAGTTGGACCGATATCGCTGGTGTGGACATTCGGTGTTGATGGGCAAAATAAAAAACGACTGGCAGGATCGAGACTATGTACTTAAGTGGTTTGGGGCGAAGGGCGGTGAGGCCAAAAGGGCTTATCGTCAGTTTGTCAAAGAGGGCATCGAGCAAGGACGTCGACCTGATCTGGTAGGTGGAGGGCTAATAAGATCTCAGGGAGGTTGGGCGCCTGTCAAGGCGATGCGGCGGTTGGGAGTGCGGGAAAAGTCTGATGAGAGGATTCTAGGCAGTGGTGAATTTGTAGAGCAGCTTCTCCGACAATCAGATAAATCAAGAAAAGAGCACTTTTCCGCTTTACAACTTTCTCAAAAGGCAGCAGCCTTGGTTGGGCAAGTCTGCAAAGAGCAAAATCTTAGGGTCGATACGCTAAAATCGGGAAGCAGGCGCCGGAATGTTTCCAGGGTCAGGGAGCAACTGGTTCAGGAACTCGTGGAAGGATTGGGGCTTTCACTTGCTGAAACAGGCCGCCATCTCGGTGTGTCACTTTCTGCAGTTGCCAAATCCCTTAGTCGACGAGACAAAAATAAGTCTAATTAGTCAAGGGCGTCCCCTAAAAGGAGAGTAGCAAAATAGAGGGTCATACTCAAAACTCGATCAGGTCAATGGGTTGGTGCTGGGAGGCCACGGTAATTTTCACACTCTCCTGAATGTGCTTGCTGAGTTTGCTGCCAACTGCCTTTAGGACCATTTCAGAAGAATTGTTGGTCTCGCTCATGTGTGCCAGGATTACCGCCTGCAGATTCTCGCTGAAAACCCGGCTGATAACCTCCACCGACTGCTCGTTGGAAAGATGCCCCACGCGGCTCTTGATCCGCTGCTTCACCGGCCAGGGGTATGGGCCATTCTTCAGCATTTCCATATCATGGTTTGCCTCTAGAATCAGTACCGAGCAGTGCTCGAGATGGCGGTGTACCAGTCTGGTAGCCGCTCCCAGGTCAGTGCAAACCCCTATTTTCACCGAGCCATTCGCCAGAGTAAACCCTACCGGGTCGACCCCATCGTGCGAAATGGCGAAAGGATGAATAGTAACATCTTCAATGCGGAAGCTCCTTCCGGTGACAAACTCTTCTTTCTCGCCTAGCCTCCCCACCGAATCGGGCAGATGTTGATGGGTGTTTTTGTTAAGATACACTGGTAGCTTATAACGACGTGATAGAGTACCCGCGCCGCGAACATGGTCGATGTGTTCGTGGGTCACCACAATACCGTCCAGCTCTTTGGGGCTGGCACCAATACTGAGAAGACGACGCTCTGTCTCCCGAGCACTCAAACCAGCATCCACCAGCAGACGGACCCTGTCAGTGGCAACGAAGAGACTATTGCCCCTAGAACCACTGGCTAATACAGACAGTTTTATGCCCATTTCATCCTCAGCTTGGAATGTCAGATCTGGATGAGGTCCGATTCAGGAATTTAGGAATTAAGGGATTAAATACTGATGATCTTCTAATTCCTCAATCCCCTAATTCTTAAATCCCTCAATTCTATCTCCCTGTGTGCCCAAAACCCCCTTCATTCCGTTCTGTCTCGTTTAATTCCTCCATGAGATCCCATTGCGCCCGGTACACTCTGCTGATGATCATCTGGGCAACCCGGTCGCCCCGATGGATAGTGAATGACTTCTTTCCCAAGTTGATCAGCGCCACCCTGATTTCCCCCCGGTAATCACTATCTATGGTCCCTGGTGCATTGATTACTGCCAGACCATGGGTGATAGCCAGTCCGCTTCGTGCTCGTATCTGCCCTTCAAACCCTGGAGGTATGCCCACTGCCAACCCAGTTGGTATTAAAGCCGCCTCTTGCGGGTGAATAGTCAAATCTTCATCCACAGCAGCGAAAAGGTCCATTCCTGCTGCCCGGTCACTCATGTACTGAGGTAGAGGCAGGTCTTTGTCTGCCTCCCCTCGTACACGCCGGATGGGGATGGAGAGAATTTTGTTGCGGGTTCTTGTGCTCGAGTCCACCGATTCACTCATGGAAGATCTTTCGCTTGTGGATTTCTGTTTGTGGATTTCAGGTTGCAGATCGAAAATTGCAAAGGGAAAGATTTCTTAAAGATCCAAATACGTTTGGTCCACCTCAAGCCCGTCCACCTGCCCGTGAAGCACCAGGGACATGACCTCTGGTCGAAAGATCTCTTGAGCTAGAGCCTGGACATCTTCAACCGTAACTCTTTCGAGTCCCTCCTCTATTTCATCGTAAGCTACGAATCGGTTGAAAATTATTTCGTTCTTGGCAAGACGGCTCATGCGATTGTCAGTGTTTTCGGCCGCCAGATAGATACCCCCTTTAATGTGCTCTTTGGCGGCTCGAAGCTCAGTATCACTGATGGGTTCACGTTTGAAACGGCGAAGCTCATGGCGGATCAACTCGAGAGTTTCTTCGATGTTGTCGGGCCTCACTGCGCCGTAGATTCCCACCATGCCGGTATCCGTGTGGGAGGAGAGGAAGGAATAAATTGAATAGGCCAGCCCGCGGCGCTCTCGAACTTCTTGAAACAGTCGAGAACTCATGCTCCCACCAAGAATAACGTTTAATATGCTGCAGCAGTATCTGCCGTTGTCAACCATGGAGGTGCCCCGAGTTCCCAGGCAAAGGTGGATCTGTTCAAGCTCCCTGGGGTAAAGGCTGACACTAGAGTTATCGTTGGGGGGCACGCGATTGAGATCGTGCGAATGCCTCTTAATACTGTTGAAGGCCGGCTCCACCAATTCAAGGAATTCTTGATGATCCACATTGCCGGCCGCACTCAACACAATTCGGTCTGGATGGTAACCACGGTTTAAGTATTCGAGAATCTTCTCCCGGTTAAAGCTCCGTACCGTCTGGACGTTACCGAAGATCGGACGGGCCAGCGGATTCCCGTCCCAAAAAGCCCGATTAAAGAGTAGGTGGACATACTCATCGGGCGTATCTTCCACCATCTTTATTTCCTGCAGGATTACCTCTCGCTCGCGCTCTACTTCCCGTTGGTCGAATACGGAATGGAGGAAGATATCGGAGAGTATGTCTACAACCAGGGGTAGATGGGTGTCCAAAACTTTGGCATGAAAGCAAGTGTTCTCTTTACTGGTGAAAGCATTGGACATGCCGCCCACAGCATCAAGCTGCTTGGCAATCTCCTGAGCACTTCTCTTGTCCGTCCCTTTGAACAACATGTGCTCAATGAAATGGGTCAAGCCGGTCTCATCTTCTTGTTCATCCCGAGATCCAAGATTCAGCCAGATACCCATGGAAACTGAGTGAAGATGGGGAATTTGCTCAGTTACCACCCTCATTCCATTTTCCAAGACCGTTTTATTATACAAGCGCTCGTTCCTCATTGATGAAGTCATATGCTGCGCGTCAGTTGGGCTTCGCCCGTCATGAGGCCTTACGGCAGTCATTTGTGGTCATTATGCCTTAACAATAAATGACTATAAATGACAGCGAAGCGTTGTGACGGCCACGTTTAGTGGCCAAATTACAATGAACGGCAGTGCCCTCTGCCGTGAATGCATCGAGCCTCTAATTACGAGCCTTGCTAATAGACTCCCCTAAAGCAGCCTTGCGGCTGAGACGAATACGCCCGTCCCTGTCGATTTCCAGCACCTTGACAAGCACCTCGTCTCCTTCATTGAGTATGTCTCTTACCTTCTGTACTCGCTGATGGTCCAGTTGTGAGATATGTACCAACCCATCAGTGCCGGGAAGTATTTCCACAAAAGCTCCGAAGTCAGTAATCTTACGCACCCTGCCCATGTAGAGAGCACCCACCTCAGCCTCAGCCGTAAGTTTTTCGATCATCTCCACTGCCATTTGACAGCCGGCGAGATCCGGGCTCATGATGGTTACCGTGCCATCATCTTCAACATCAATCTTGGTGTTGGTTTCGGCAATGATATTGCGAATGATTTTGCCGCCGGGACCGATGACGTCGCGAATTTTATCCGGATGTATTTGCATGCTCAGAACTCTGGGTGCGAAAGGTGAGAGTTCGTCACGAGGAGCCGATATGGTTTTGCTCATCTCATTTAGAATGTGGAGCCGACCCTCTTTGGCCTGAAATAGAGCCTGACGCATGACCTCACGTGGTATACCTGCCACCTTGATGTCCATCTGCAGGGCTACAACGCCGTCAGAACTACCGGTCACCTTGAAGTCCATGTCTCCCAGGTGGTCCTCATCGCCGAGGATATCGCTGAGAATGGCGACCCGGTCATCTTCCATGATCAGACCCATGGCGATTCCGGCCACAGCTTTTTTCATCGGCACCCCCGCATCCATGAGAGCAAGGGAACTGGCGCACACCGAGGCCATGGAAGAGGAACCATTGGATTCCAACACCTCCGCCACCACTCGCACTGTGTAAGGGAAACCTTCATGGGAGGGAAGGACCTTTTGCAAGGTTCGCTCAGCCAGAACTCCATGACCAATTTCCCGTCGGCTCGGTCCTCGAAGGAACCTGGCCTCCCCCACACAATAGGGAGGAAAATTATAGTGGAGCATGAAACTTTTAAACTCATCACCTTCCAAAGACTCGATCCTCTGTTCGTCAGAGGAGGATCCTAAGGTCACCACAGAGAGCACTTGGGTCTCACCGCGGGTGAAAAGTCCGGAACCATGGGTGCGAGGCAATCGACCAACCTGACAATCAATTTGCCGAACCTCGGTGAGACCTCTGTTGTCGATCCTGGTCTTGCGGGCGAGTGTCATCTCCCGCACGAACTTTTTTTCGATGTTATGGACAATCTCTCGCACTTCTCGCTCACGTTCCGCGAAGTCCGGACCGAGTTCTTCCATAATCTCCTGGATCATGGCACTCCGCAGGAGATAGCGGGCCTCCTTTTCGGCGGTGGTGTTGGCTTCCTCAATTCTTTGTTGAGCAAGCTCTGCCACCCGTGCCGCTAGAGCTTCATCTTCCTCGGGGGGCTCGAATAGTTTCTTACCCTTGCCGCAGCGGGATTTGAGCGTCTCCTGCATGTCCAAGATTGGCTGTATCGCATCGTGGGCGAAATAGAGCGCCTCCAGCAGATCATCTTCACTAACAAAATGAGCGTTGCCCTCCACCATGACGATGCCCTCACGGTTGCCGGCCACAGCCACATCCAGGTCGCCCATCTCCAACTGGGCTACAGTTGGATTAATGATCAACTCACCATTAGACCGACCAACCTTTACAGCACCTATTGGTCCTTGAAAGGGTATGTCTGAGATCTCCAGTGCCGCGGATGCCCCCACCATTGCTACCATACCCGGGTCGTTATCAGGATCCGCAGAGAGCACGGTGGCAATCACCTGGAGTTCTTTGCGATACTTTTTCGGAAACAGGGGCCGGATTGGACGGTCAATGAGGCGGGATGCCAGGGTTTCTCTTTCGCTGGGTCTACCGATCTCGCGACGAAAATAACCGCCAGGGATCCTACCCACTGCAAAGCCTTTTTCCATATAATCCACGCTTAGCGGCAGGAAATCAATGCCCTCACGGGTCCTGTCCTCCCCAACCGCGGTCACCAGAACCACCGTTTCTCCATAGCTGGCGAGCACAGAACCACTGGCCTGTTTTGCCATCTCTCCGGTTTCGAGGCTGAATTTTCGGCCACCAACGTCTATTTCTACAACTTCTTTCATAATTATATTCCCTTCACTACTCCAACTCTAGGTCGCACACTCACCACGAGTCGCACGTACTCGAGTCAATTTTAAATTCGCACCCTTGTCCTTTAACCATGACAAGGGTGCGGCATGCTGAACCAAGAAGTCCAGCCAGTTAATAGATTCCTTTCTGTCTTGTTTTCCCAGTGGGTTCTTCTCCAAACCATCAACCGACTCCTGCTATGGTCTCCACGCCGGCTCTTTACCGACGAAGCCCTAGTCGTTTTATAACCTCTCGGTAGCGACCAACGTCTTTCCTTTTGAGATAATCTAGGAGTCGCCGCCGCTGCCCTACTAGCTTCAGTAAGCCCCGCCGGGAATGATGGTCTTTCTTGTGTGTTTTGAAATGTTCAGTGAGATAGCTGATGCGTTCGCTGAGCAAAGCTATCTGTACTTCTGGAGATCCGGTATCGGTCTCGTGTGTTTTGAAATTCTCTATTACTTCCTTTTTCCTTTCAGCATTTAGTGCCACCGTTATTACCTCCTCGTGCTTCAACCTTGAATATTACCGCATTAATTAAAGGGGACATTCGTCCCAAAACCCCGGGCTTTTTTCAGGAAACCGCCCCAAAGACCCGTAGAGTCTTAAAAATTATTTCCCTATCCTGTCTATCGTTCGCAGCCTTGGCCGCCTTAGAAACCATTGCCACCAGGTTGTCATCGGGATCCAGTACCTTGAATGGTCCTGCGGTCCAACCTTGGCCAGGCTCAGGGACAACAAACTGTGTCGAGTCCAGAGTGCCACCTTGACGGATTCTCTTGGCGTCCGGATGTGAAACTCTAAGTTTAGGATAACCAGTCAATGCCTCTGCTGGAGTGATTAGCACCCGAGTCAATTCATTTGCCGCCATAATCCGTTCTAATTGTTTTGGGGTTACGGCCTGCCTCAGATCAAACCCATCGCTGGTTAGCCGTCGCAACTGGCTTACGTGCCCATTACAGTTCAGACAGCGGGCCAGATCCACCCCTAGACTTCTCACATAAGTGCCTTTGGAGCAGGTGACTTCAAACGTTGCCTCCGGCCAGTTCAACTCGCAGAAAGTAAGTTTCTTGATCTGCACTTGGCGACTGGGTGGAGTTACCTCAACACCACGACGCGCCAGGCGGTAAAGCCGTTCTCCCCCTACGCGCACCGCAGAGTAACGCGGCACCGTCTGCACTATTTCACCGACGAACCCAGCACAGGCCTCTTTGATCTCCCTCTCCTGCAGCGGCTTACATGGCAGTCTCGCCACCACCTTACCGGTGCTGTCCTGGGTATCGGTTTCAACACCAAAGTAGAGATTGAATCGATAAGTCTTTTCGTGGTCTGCGAGAAAGGGAGCAAGCTTGGTGGCACCGTTAATGAGTACAATCAGCACCCCAGTGGCGAACGGATCTAAAGTGCCACTGTGCCCTGCCTTGGCCGCGCCCAACATTCGCTTAACCTGTTGGACCACGTCGTGTGAAGTGAAACCCGCCGGCTTATCGAGCACCAAAACGCCATCGCCACTGAATTGGACCTGACCATACCTCTGTCCATCTGTTTTCACCCCAGCGCTTGAGCTCACCGCAAACCTCCGGCAATGAATTCCTTTGCCGCTTCCAGGACCTTCTCTACCACCTCTGACAGGGAACCTTGAGTCCGAAATGCTGCCGCGTTGTGGTGTCCACCGCCACCATGGTTCCGGGCAAACTCCGCCACATTTACCCCACCGCGAGATCGCAGACTAACATTCACCTGCCCTGCATCCATCTCCCTGAAGAAGATAGCCATCAGGGCGGTACCGATCGCCCGGGGGTAATTGACAAACCCGTCGGTGTCAATGGTAGTAGCCCCTGTCTCCTCCAACATCTGTCGACTCACTTGCATGGCCGCCAGACGCCCTTTGTCCTGCAGGGTCAGAGTTTCGAGACTGAGAGACAACAACTGCAATCTCTCAGGGCTCATACTGTCATAGACCTCGGCGGCGACTCTTTCTGGCATTACTCCCAGCGACACCATCTCCGCAGCTATGGCCAGAGCTCTGGCCGTGGTGTTTGAAAAACGAAAGGAGCCTGTATCGGTTAAGATGGCAGTGAAAATGTTCTCTGCTGCCTCTGAGTTCAAGCTTACGGGAATAGCCTGAAAAATTTCGTAGAGGATTTCGGCGGTGCTGCTGCATTCCGGCCGGACCAGATTTAATTGGCCAAAATCGTTACCGGAGCTATGATGGTCGATATGGATGATTTTCTGGACGTGCTGCAGGATTTCGGCAGCATTGCCGATTCGATCAAGTTCTCCACAATCTAGCACCACCGCCACTTCAAAGCGGTCAGGACCTGGAATCTCTGTGACAATCCTGTCTGCATATGGGAGGAATTGCAAAAAACCAGGCACTTCATCCTGACAGTAGGCCACGACCTCCTTACCCATTCCCTCAAGCACCAACGCAAGGGCCCCCAGCGAACCAATGGCGTCACCGTCCGGATTCACGTGTGTGGCCAATAGAAATCGTTCGTTGTTCTTAAGCTCTCGGGCGATTTTCGCTATCATTCCTGATCAGATTCCTCGAGATCGTCTAGCAGTCGGTCAATATGGGAACCATATTCTAGCGAACCATCAAAGTGAAATTCGACATCCGGCATGCGACGGAGGTGCAACCGTTTCCCAAGCTCACGTTTGACAAAACCCCTAGCACTTTCCAGGCCGACAATTGCTGCAGCCTTTCTTTCATCATCACCTAGCATGCTGTAAAAAATTTTGGCGTGCCGGAGATCCGGCGTCACCTTTACACCCGTCAAGGTGATGTCGGCAAGACGTGGGTCGTTCACCCTCCGTAGAAGCACCTCAGCAAGCTCCTTCAATATAAGATCCGCAACCCGATCTGACCGCTTGTGTTCCATAATATTCTCGATACTAGATGCTCGTTACTGGGTGCTCGATGAAAGCCTTTAACAGAAGATATCCAGTATCTAGTATCCTGTATCGAGTATCGAGCATCTAGAAATGAATCAATTCCCTCTGGACATCCACAATCTCGGCCAGCTGCATGTCTTCAACGAAATTAATAGCTTTGTCCAGTTTTGAGTCAATGTGGCTTCCTTGATTACCCACCGCCACAAGACCCAACTCAGCAGCCTGCCATAGATCCTGGTCGTCAGTCTCGGCCACCGCCAAATTGAAACGTCTCCGTAGCCGCTCGCAAATGCTCTTTATCACCTTACGTTTGCCTTTTAGGGATTGGTTGCCATGCAAACGCAAGCTCAGCTTTGCTACCCCTACAACCATCGCCATTCATTTCGACCCTAGCCCGGATAATTTACGAATCGCCTGCTGCGACTGCGGATATGGCCGTCCTTCCTTGCGTCCTCGGGTGTCGGACCCTGCGACGTACTAATCAAGTACGCCTCGGATTCAACCCCCTGCGGTTGCCCGGTGGGCCGGCCATCTTCTTCGCGCTCGCTGCGCTCCGCTCAGTCCCGCAAGCGGGTTCCCAGTTTCACGATCTCGCGACGGCCATTCGTGAATTATCCGGGCTATTAGCGAAACTTCTCCTACTCAGACTTGTTGCCGCCAGGTTCCAGGACAGCTTTGATCTCCTCGACTGTATAG
>Ga0209536_100002297_pt1 | contig 31067 bp, 17 predicted proteins | sample DeeMarSeWOR28_12_FD_187461 | JGI IMG/M metagenome (GOLD analysis project Ga0209536, IMG submission 187461) | Marine sediment microbial communities from White Oak River estuary, North Carolina - WOR-2-8_12 (SPAdes) (version 2) | ecosystem: Environmental > Aquatic > Marine > Intertidal zone >... | reverse complement strand
AACTCTACCCGAACGAGGACTTGGCTGTCATGGCGGCTGCGAATATCGGTCCTGCCGCCGCGCCGTATCTGAGGAAGATGAGAGATGCAATTCATCGGCGAGTTAAAGATGAATCCTACGCCTCCGGCACCCGCCGCGGAGTGGAATGGCCGGACACAATCGCCGCGCGCCGAGCGAAAGCCTTTGTGGAGGCAACGAACGCCGGCGACGAAGAATCCATGCGCCGTTTCATGGCTGAAAACTACTCGTTGGCTTCGCTAGAAGAGAAATCGATTGAAGACAGGATAAAGATACCGCTCGGCATCCATGCCCGTATGGGCAAGCTGACCGTTAGTTCCGTGACACCGTTGGATGAGCTCAGCGTAGCGTTCGTGTGCCAATCCGAAAAAGTGGGGATCTGGCTCGAGTTTACCGTCAAGCTCAAGAACGAGCCGCCGCACTACTGGGCCGGCGTGACGGTTCTGCCAATCTCCGCGCCTTAGCTGACCGCGAAGGGCAATGGCGCCCAAGTGCATATGCCGGTGGATCAAAAGGACAAGATGACAGCGGCATTGTCCCCGGACCCGGGGGCCGTGGTGATTAACGAGGTCCTGGCCCATTCACACGCCGAAGTTTCGGACTGGCCCAGTAGCCACTGAGTGGCGGGCAAAACTGCCACAAACCGAGAGCATGGGCAAGTGACATAGTTCATCGAGAAGCCTCATTCGCCGACGTAGAAAGCGCCGGAATACCTTGATATCTGCTCAATTTCTGCCTTGTTCATGGGGGCAATTGTACAGAACTCACCCCGGAAGGCAATGTTGAATGGAGTCTTGATGTCTCATCTTCCTGCGCAGTTGAAGACATCTTGTCAAAATACATATCTGGCACAACAGAAGGCTTGATTGAGCGTGCGGATTGAAAGCCAGCGCATAGTTGGATGGGTTCCGCCTTCGTTAATCTGGCAAGCCACCCTTTTCAGGCGTCGAAGGGCATAGCGATCTCTGAGTGACATCCTGTCTCCAAAATGTCTCCGCGCACATAAATTTTAGCCAAGCGAGTCCGAGAAAATGTCGAATCTGCCTGGAACGCGATATTCTGCATGGAAAAAACAGTATGCCATCATTTCCAATGTCCGCTGCGGTCGCGAAAAGGGGGCTGGAACATTCTTAACCGGATCTGAAGAATAAGGTCTATACGAATTTTGTCCCTGTCTTGAGCCATCGGGTAGATCAAATACGCGGCGGCGAATGGCTAAGGCGGTGGAAAACGCCAAGTGACATACTGCAAGAAGATGCCGCATAAAAAGAAGACTATGTGGCAATAGAGATATTAGTATTTGACTTTCAGTTTTCCATGTCATGGCTGATTGCGGTCATATTTTCATCCGCATTCTTCCCTCAAATCTCGATGTCCAGTATTATCGCTTCTGTTTGCAGAGGACACGTCTTCCATTATTATCATTTGTCGAGTGTTATGTCGCATTGGCCCCCACCTCGTCCAAAGCAGGCTGCAACGAATATCTTTCCTTGAGTAGCCAGGTTCTGCCGTTATAATCCCTTGTATATGTCGAAGTCGAATTCCCTTTTATTTTACGACTAAACCACGATTTGCTTGCTGGGTTCTTGTGCCGCAAGACCAGCGTTGTTTGGGTTCTTGTACGGAACTATATGAACACGGTTCTCTGGAGTGAGAAGTAGTCAAATGAGAAAGCCCGCAGTCCATCTCGTCTGTAATGCACATCTTGATCCCGTCTGGCAATGGCAGTGGGAGGAAGGGGCCTGTGAAGCGCTTTCCACATTTCGTACGGCTGCCGAACTCTGTGAACAGTCCGAGAGCTTTGTCTTCAATCATAACGAAGCAGTTCTCTACAAGTGGATTGAGCAGTACGAGCCCGAGCTGTTCAACCGGATTCGCAGGCTTGTCAAATCTGGAAAGTGGCATATCATGGGTGGATGGTATCTCCAGCCCGACTGCAATATGCCGTCGGGCGAAGGACTCGTTCGCCAGATCTTGGCAGGAAAAAAATACTTCTACAAGAAGTTCGGCGTCCGGCCGACTACCGCCATCAATTTCGATCCCTTTGGCCATACAAGAGGCCTTGTACAAATCCTCGCAAAGAGCGGTTATGATTCCTATGTCCACTGCCGACCCTTGAGACACGAATGCGGCCAGCAGGCCGACGATTACATCTGGGTTGGCTACGACGGTTCAGAGATTATCTGCACGCGCCCGCGCCTGTGGTACAATTCGCGACTCGGCAAAGCGGGCGACAAGCTAAGAACTCAGCTTGAAGAGATACCCGAGCTCGGCGTCTCCATGATGCTCTGGGGTGTTGGAAATCATGGTGGAGGGCCAAGTCGCAAAGACATTCGAGACATTGATCGAATCATAGCTCGCCGGAAGGATTGGACGATTCTGCACTCCACGCCAGAGGCCTATTTCAAGGATCTCAAGCGACGCAAGCGCGAGTTGCCGCGATGGGTGAAAGATCTGAATCCATGGGCTGTAGGATGCTACAGCTCGATGATTCGTATCAAACAGGGATACCGGGCATTGGAAAACGCGCTCGTAGTGGCAGAGAAGATGGCATCAGCAGCCGCAGCGCAGGGATTGATGCCATATCCCGATGACCAGTTGAAGGCTGCGGAGGAGGATTTGCTCTGGACAGCTTTCCATGATGTTCTTCCCGGCAGTTCAACTGCTCCGGTGGAACAACACGCCCTGCAAAGAATCGGCCATGGAATGGAACTGTTGTCACGGATCAGGGCACAGGCATTCTTCTGTCTGGCAAGTGGACAGCCTAAGGCCAAAGCAAACACCTTCCCAGTATTTGTGTACAACCCGCATCCCTGGCCGATAGAGACGACGGTAGTTGCCGAGTTCAACCTGCCGGATGTCATCTTCTGTCCGGATACGTTCTGGGTTCCGAGCCTGCTTCACAAGGGCAAGAAGCTTCCCATCCAGGCAGAGCGGCCACACAGCAACATGCCCATGGATTGGCGCAAACGTGTTTGCTTCAAGGCCAAGCTGGCGCCCGGCGTAGTGAACCGCTTCGATGTTACTCTGACTCGAAGGTCCAAACGGCCGGCGCTAAAGAACCGGCAGAAAAACGGAGCGATCCGTTTGCGCCGAAAGAATATTGACTGGGCTATCAACGCCCGAACCGGGCTGATCGAGCACTTTCGAGTTGACGGAAGAGATATTCTCCGCAAAGGCGCGTTCAAGGCCCTGGTTATGCATGACTCATCCGATCCCTGGGGCATTACGACCGACAGATTCGATACCGTAATCGGTTGCTTCCGGATTCTGTCGCACACGAAGAGCGCAGAAGTATCGGGGGTTTCCGCCAAACGCCTCGAGCCCGTCCGCGTTATTGAGGAAGGCCCGGTACGAACCGTTGTTGAGGCATTGTACGGCTACAATGACTCGTTCTTGATACTCACATGGAAATTGCCAAAAGAGGGGACTGAGATAGAGCTCAATGTGCGTCTCTTGTGGAATGAAAAGGACAAGATGCTGAAACTGTCGGTGCCTACGTCACTGCAAGACGCTGTGTATATCGGCGATGTCGCCTATGGCCGCGACGTACTGCCGGCTACAGGTCGCGAGGTGGTTGCACAGAAATGGAGTGCTGTTGTCTCAGAACACGATGATCTGGCCCTGACCATCGCCAACGACGGCACCTATGCCTCATCCTTTAACAGAGGGCAGATGCGTATTACTCTGCTGCGTTCACCCGCGTACGTTGCCCATCCGTGGAAAGATTGGGCCACCGTGCCGGACAACATGTTTCGCCCCCGAATCGATCAGGGCGAGAGGTTGTTTACCTTCTGGATCGATGCCGGGGCGGTGGACGATCAAATGTGTGCAGTTGCTCGCCGGGCCCAGATACATAACGAAAAGCCCATGGTCCAGTGGTTCAGCCCCTCGGGATGTGGAATCCGCCCGAAACCCTTTGCTCTCTTGTCCAACAAGAACGTTCAAATAACAACCATAAAGCGAGCAGAGAACGGTGACGGCTGGATCATCCGCATGTTTGAACCCACCGGCAGGCGCCAAAAGACAGTGTTGCGCATCCTGGTCGGCAAGCCTGTTCGCAGGACCATAACCTTGCAGCCATTCGAGATCAAAACGCTGAAGATTGACACCACGCTCGGCAGTGTGGTCGAGACAAATCTGATGGAAGAAACTGGATAGCAATACAGTCCAAGAGATTCCGAGACAGCCGCGCTTTTAGCGTTTCTATCTCGCAGACCCTGGTTGCGAATATTATGCGTTAAATACGAATCAACCAATTTCTGTTCAATATGGGAGTTACTGACGTGAACTACTATGCAGCCAAAACGCGATACGAAAACATGACTTACCGACGTTGCGGGCAAAGCGGTCTGAAGTTGCCTGCTGTTACATTAGGGCTCTGGTACAACTTCGGTGGTATTGACTCATTCGAAAATGCCCGGGCTATGGTTCGCCGCGCATTTGACCTGGGCATCACCCACTTCGACCTGGCCAACAATTACGGTCCGCCACCAGGCTCGGCCGAGGAGAACTTCGGCAGACTTCTCTCTCAGGATCTGGGCTCTTATCGAGATGAACTGATAATCTCTTCAAAAGCCGGGTATCTGATGTGGCCGGGACCTTATGGAGAATGGGGCTCGCGAAAATATCTCGTGGCAAGCCTTGACCAGAGTTTGAAGCGGATGGGCCTGGAATACGTCGACATCTTCTACAGTCACAGACCGGATCCGGAGACGCCGCTGGAAGAAACCATGGGCGCACTCGATTTTATTGTAAGAAGTGGTCGAGCCCTGTACGTGGGTATATCGTCGTATGATCCCGAGCAAACACGGCGGGCAGCGACAATCCTGCAAAATTTGGGTACGCCCTGCATCATTCACCAGCCTCGTTACAATATGTTCGATCGCTGGATCGAAGACGGTCTGTTGGATGTTCTTTCAGCCGAAGGTATCGGCTGCATCGGATTCTCGCCGTTATGCCAGGGCATCTTAACTGACAAGTATCTCGAAGGTGTCCCCGAAAACTCGCGTGCCGGTAAGTGGAAGGACCAATTAACCTGGGGCGATGCCGTCAGCAAAGAACGCATTGCCAAAGTTGCAAAGCTTAATGAATTGGCCAAAGCTCGCGGTCAGAGCATGGCCCAGATGGCAATTGCCTGGGTCTTACGGCACAAGCAGATGAGCAGTGCGCTCATTGGCGCCAGTTGTCTGAACCATATAGAGGATGCCGTTGCTGCTCTGACCAATCTCGACTTCAGCACCAAAGAGCTTAAAGCAATTGACTCGATCCTTGAGTAACACGGTTGAGACCAAGTCATATTGCCTGCTTCCAATTGCCCTAGTCTATTTCGCCCTTCTGCGCGTAGTGATACAATAGCCCCCAGGCCTTGGCTGCGATCTTATTGTCCGAAGCCAGCAGATCTCTGATCCCCTCGACATCCAGCAACAGCACCTCGATATCTTCGGACTCGTCCAACCACCTGTCTGACACCTGCCCTTCGGCCTCGACAAGCACCATGTGACAGGATTCATCGGTAAGGCCGGCGGACGAGAATACCGGCGTGCTGATATGTCTTATCCGCACAAGTTCCAGGCCGGTCTCTTCTTTCAATTCTCTTGCGACTGTTGTCTCGACATCTTCGCCGTCGTCAATCAGCCCGGCGGGAAAACCGTACTCGAAATCCCAGATCGGCACCCTGAATTCCTTCGTGATTACGAGCCGCCTTTTACCGTCGGCTTCGATAGTGGCCACGATCACGACCGCATCGGCTCGAGAGGCACCGGCGACAGGGTCATCGTTTCTCGAGCACATTATCCAGCGTCTCTGCGGCTGTTTCCTGCGCACGTAGTCGACTTCAAACAGATTGGCCCACGCGCAGTCTGTCAACTTTCTGACACGATAGGAATCACTCATGACCATTCTCCAGGGCCGTTCACATTGCAGTTCGTGCACGGTCCTCAGGTGAGTTGCCTTTCTTTGATACCTTTGTAGTTTTTCGAACCGTTCTTTTGCAGCCACTCCAAAAGGCATGTCCGCAATTCCTCTGCCTTTTCAGCGAAGCGATGTCGGTTTGGATTCTTACCCAGCAGGTTGTTCATCTCATGAGGGTCGGTATTCAAATCATACATGGCATTAAGGACCTTGGAAGTTGTTGAATAGGGAACTATCAATTTCCAGCCATCCTTTACAATCATGTAGTTTGGTGACACATCACCTCGGTAATCCCATTCGGTAACCACATACCTGCCATGTTCTTTGTCAGTGCCCTCGATCAAACCGCGCAGGCTCTTTCCATCCGATTTATGCGGACGCATTTCCATATAATCTAGAATGGTGGGAAATAGATCGACCAACGAAACACATCCATTTACCGTGGTATTGCTGTTAATCTTGCCAGGCAGACGGATCAATAATGGGATATGGGCTGACTCTTCATAGAACACATTCTTTTCACGCAGACCGTGAGCCCCAAGCATTTCGCCATGATCACTTGTGAAAATCACCAGTGTTTTCTCAGTCAGCTTGTTTTTGTCCAATGTATCCAAAATCGCGCCCACCCAGTCGTCAATTTCCTTAACAAGGCCATAATAGTTGGAAATCATATATTTGATCTTTTGCGGGTCCGCATACTCCGGATTCGCCAACCTTCCGTTTGCAGTTCTATAGGGTGAGTTCAACATGTCGTCGGAAATACTGACCGGAGGCACCATATCTTTTGCCGGATACATACTGTAATAGGGTTCTGGGGGCAACATCGGAGCGTGCGGAAAATGAAACGAACAGGTAATGCTAAATGGTCTATCTTTCAGCCGCTCGATGGCTTCAATAGTCTGTTTTGCCTGAAATGCAGTTAAGGTGTGTTCTTTGGGCATCTGTAATTCGCCATGCATGTCACACTGCGGAAATCTTGCCCCCTTTGCCTGTAACTCGGCATCAGTCATTCCATGGTGTTTATCCAGAGGGTCTGTTCTATATGGCCTTCCTGACATTTTGTCGTACAGCTCTCCGGCTTTGAGTGCTCTTACCGGCTCTTTATCTTTGAGATAATCAAGCCACACAAACTTTTGACCACCATGTCCAAAGATTGATTTTCCGTTCTTTGCTGCTTTTGCCGGATTTCTGTAAATATCCGTATGTGAAGATTGACTATGCCATTTGCCGTAGTACTCACAATGATAACCTCCATCTGTGAGGATCTCATCAAATGTCGGCATGGTCATCAAACCTTCTTCTTCCACATAGTATGCCCGGTCATTCGTCTTCATCCCGGTATTTTCGACCGTATGGCCGGTAAGTACAGATGAGCGTGCGGGAGCGCAGACAGCACAGGGGGTATAAGCATTCTTAAAGTAAGCGCCTTGTTTGGCCAACCGGTCAAGATTGGGAGTCTCAAGGACGGTATTGCCGGCTATACTAAGAGCATCGTAACGTTGCTGATCGGTCATGATAAACAACAGGTTAGGCTTGTCAGCTTTACTGGCAAGACTCAGCGTACCTTCCGAGCATCCGGGTAAACCCGTAAGTGCCACGGACATCGCTGCCGCTTTTAAGAATTCTCTTCTGTTCTGAGAATTACTTCTCATCGACATCCCCTTCTAATTCCAGCGTCAAGACATCTTAGTTCGTCTAACAATCTCTTCTTTACCCGTTGCCGGAATCCTTCTTACAAAATCATTGAAGTAGCCTCGAAGCTGCTCTTGCACCTTGGAATATTCCGGATTGTCGATCAGATTATTGATTTCACCCGGGTCTTTTTCGCGATCGAAGAACATATCGCCGTATGACCTGAAGTCCCTTCCTTTTGCATATTCGGTCGGGTCGAGCCAGATCCCGAGTTTGTGGTCTTCGGTGATTACGGTTGCCTGCGACCAGTTTTCTGAAACGATGTATTTCCGTTTTGCCGACGTGCCGCCTGTGAGTGTCGCAGCGAGTGAAGTTGCGTCAACGCCGTGTTTAGTACTCGGTAATTTGATATCTGCAAGCTCCAGCAGAGTTGGGTAAAGATCGAACACTTCGACCAGATCATCAATGACCTGTCTCCGTTCTATCCGCTGCGGCTGTGATACAATGAGTGGTACCCTGAGGGTCTCTTCATAGACGTTATGTCCAATTGCGCATTTTTCGATCATGCCGTGGCTGCCGACAAAATCTCCATGGTCAGATGTGTAGACAACGATCGTGTTTTCGAGCAGCCCTTCTTCCTCGAGCGCCTTCATTATCACGCCGATATGATGATCGATCTCGGTAACAAGGGCGTAGTATGATGCGATGTAAAAACGGAAGAGCTGTTCGTCTTTGGCTGCTTTGTCCAGACGCCAGACCCTGTTTTTGCCCTCATGCCAATCCTTCAAAGCAGGCGGAAGGCATTCAGGTGATTGGTTCAGAGTCGCAGGTTTCTTGATCGCGTCGCCGTTTGCAGTGCCACGTCCCCATCTGGAATAGTCGTACATATCCAGGAATCTCTTCAACGCAGTATAAGGCTGATGGGGGCGGTAAAACGAGGACCAGCAGAAAAAAGGCTTATCGTGGTTTTTCTGCTCACGGATCAACTTGACAGTTTCCTCGGCGGTGAATGCCTCCATTGTCATGCTTTCCGGCAACGCCGATATCCTCGTTCCAAGATCGGCGGTCGGATATTTGCCTCCGAACTCGGCGCTCCAGTCACGTTGAAACTCGTCAAGATATCCCTGTTGCTCAATCCACTCCCAGTAGCTGTTGCCGGGTGATTCTCTCTTAATGTGGCTTCGATGATAGTCCCAGCCAAGATCGGCTGAACCTTTGAGATGGCGCTTGCCAAAGGCTGCGGTATGGTATCCGCTATCCTTCAGAACCGATTGCAGCGAGACAACTTCGTCGATGACACTTGACTTGTCGGGATTGTGGAGGAGGCCCAGCCTGCGGGGGTAGAGCCCAGTAATTAAGGACATTCGGGAAGGAACGCAGACTCCATCCTGGCAATAAGCCCTCTCAAAAATCGTTCCGCTTCTTGCGAGCCTGTCGAGATTCGGAGTGATCACATCGGGGTGATTCTGAAAACCGATGCAGTCCGCCTGATGCTGATCAGAAAACAGTAGCAGGATGTTGGGCTTCTTTGTCGGCCTTTGAGTCTTGGCGTGCAGACCACAAGGCGCGCCGGCAGCCGCCACAGTAGTTGCGGCAACGGTTTTGACAAAAGATCGCCTCGTCAACCTGTTGGCTGGCGTCTGATTCGACTTTTTTTCACTTTTCATAACACAACTACGCTATCCGGACAGTAAGAGATATAATTTTGAGTACTATCCGAGCCGATACTCTGCCATGAGCCTTTTAAGCTCTCGTTTCATGTCGCTGATTATCTTCCCATACTCTGGATTATCGTATTCGCTGTTCATTTCCAACGGGTCTTTATGAAGATCATAAAATTCCCACTCGCCCTTGGTGTAGAATTCAATCAGCTTGTAGCGTGCGTTTCGAACACCTCGGTGGCTGATAACTGCATGTATGTCTTTGCCGTAATAGGTATACAGAATACTCTTTCGCCAGTCTCTCGGGGCCTTGCCTTTTAGCAGGGGCAGCAGGGATTTGCCTTGGACTTCTGTGGGAATCTTGATTGCGGCTGCATCGAGGATGGTAGGTGCGTAGTCGATGTTTTGAACCATTTCCTTACAACGAGTGCCAGGCTTTGCGACTTCTGGCCATTTAATGATCAACGGATTTCGCAGCGACTCCTCATACATCCATCGCTTGTCGTACCAGCCATGCTCGCCGTTATAGAAGCCCTGATCCGAGCTGTATATAACGATCGTATCCTTCTCAAGGTTGTTGTTTTTGAGGTAATCCAGCACCCTGCCGACATTGTCATCCATTGCCTTGATACACTTGATGTAGTCTTTGAGGTAGGCCTGGTACTTCCAGCCAAGCAGGTCCCTGCCCTTTAAGTTCTTCGCGCGAAATCTTTCATTGCGAGGCACATAATATTCATCCCACGCTTGCTTCTGGTCTGCGGTCATTCGCCCCAATTCTCTAAACGTCGCCGGATCCATGGATCTTGTTTTGGGCGTTAGTTCCTTGATCTTCTCCAGCGGCGTTGTTGCAACCGGCGGCGTAACCTTCAGGTCGGTTGATATGTTAATGTGATCACGGATTGTCATCTCCTGTTGATGTGCTGCTGACGTTCGTCCCTGGTAATCGTCAAAAAGATTCTTGGGTTCAGGCACGTCGACCCCATCCAGTAAATTGAAATGCCTCGGGTGCGGCAGCCATGTCCGGTGGGGAGCCTTATGCCAGCTGCAGAGAAAGAACGGTTTGGCTTTGTCTCTCTTATTATCGAGCCATTCGATTGTCATATCGCCAATGATATCTGAGCAATACCCCTGTTTTCTGACCGCCTCTGAAGAACCTTTGAAAATAAAGTCCGGATTGTAATAAGTTCCCTGGCCGGGCAAGACTGCATAGTCATCAAAGCCGGTCGGCAAAGAGCCCAAGTGCCATTTTCCGATCACTGCCGTTTGGTAGTTCGATTTCTGAAGTTCCTTTGCAACGGTCCATTGCGCGGGGTTGAACCGATCCCCGTTTGCCCTGAAACCGTTAATGTGACTGTGTTTTCCGGTCAGGACCGAAGCCCGGCTGGGACCGCAGATCGAATTACCTACGAAGCTGTTCTCAAAAAGGACTCCCTGGGCGGCAATCTTGTCGATATTGGGCGTGATGTTATGTTTCCTTATGAATTCATGCATCCTTGACCTGTAAGCGCCCAAGGTCTGCAGTGAATGATCATCGGAAAAAATGAACAGAATATTCGGCTGCTTAGGTCTGTTCCGTGCCGAAAGTGGGCGGCTTATGCCCAGTGACAAGACACCGATACTCTTCAAAAAAGCTCGTCTATCCACGACTTTTCTCCTTTTTCAACAGATATTACTTAAATGCGGAAACAATCCTGCTCGCTTGTCTGGCATGCGAAATTCATCCTGCCCAGACACAAACGCGACACCTTCATGCCCGTCTTGCCCAGGAATATGTATTGCATCATCAGTTCCTCTTTACGTTTGCTCTCTGGTCATATCACCTTCTATCCGACCATTCATCCTTCGGCCTGGAAAATGGGATTTAGAGGCTCCGCCATTTGTTTGACCTTCTCCAATTCCTGTTTCGAGATTGGCTTGAAATCCATAGCAAGATCCAACGACATGCGAAACAACGACTCTTCCCCTGGCGGTATGGCAGCAGTTATGGGTTGGCTGAGCGTAAAGTAAAGCGCTAGCCTTGCGTCCTGCCGTTCGGTAAGAGGTTGATACCAGCACTTGGGGTATTCCTTTTTAGATGAATCACCTTGCGGCCGTTGCTGCCGTGCCAGAGACTTCAGTGCCAGTATTGCCATTGCTTTGGATTTTGCTGCAGCAATTACCTTGGGGCCGAAATCGCCTTTATAGAACGTGGCGAAATTGATGGGCAATAAGACAGAATCGAAATCATATCGATCCATAGCAGCGAGAGCTGCCTGCTCGGAATGGGCGGAAAAACCAAGATAACGTATCCGCCCCTGTCTTTTTGCTTCGAGCAACACCTCCATTGCGCCGCCTTTGGCAAAGACAGCATCTACGTCATCTTTGACGTCTGTGATTGAGTGAAGCTGATAAAGGTCAAGGTAATCGGTACGTAGTTGCTTCAGCGATTCATCTAACTCCTGCAAAGCTCCTTCTCGCCGGCGCTGTCCGGTCTTGCATGCCAGGAACACCTTCTTGCGATATGGTTTCAGTGCCGGGCCGAGTTTCGACTCCGCGTCGCCGTAAGTCGGTGACACGTCAAAGTAATTCACTCCTTTTTCAAAAGCCTCAGCCACCAGACGATTGGCATGCTGCTGCTCGGCGCCGTCGACCACGATCCCGCCGAAGCCGATGATCGACAACTTCACACCTCTCTGACCGTACTGTCTCTGCGGAAGTCTTGCCGGATTCTTGGGGCGGCAGTCGCCTTCGAGCGATCCCTTGCGTTTCATATGTCGGTCCTGTATGACATTCGATTGGGTGTCTTCCTACTTCCAAATCAAGGTCCACGAGGCCAAAATTGTACACGAAAGGAGTAACATTTGAAAAGCGCAAACCTATGGTACTGCATACTGAATCTGCTGGAATTATTTCGAAATTGAAACCAGGTGGTGATATTATAGTACTGCCGATTGAAAATTCCCGTTTTTGCGCGGGTAAGTGAGTTCACAAAAACAGTTTGTGATCTTACTCGCGGGAACTTACTACCCTTCAAGGGTATATTGAGGGTGTCGTGTGCAGGCGTATCGATTATGAAGTGAAGTAGGAAATCCCGGTTGAAAGAATGAGAAGCCTGTAACATTAGCATATCGCAATTGATAAGGTAGCTACAATGAGCAAAGTGAAGACCATTTTGTGGGCACTGCTGGTGATTTTGATGTCGACACCGGCGTTCTCTCAGGACAAACCCAATATCGTTTTCATCCTCGCCGATGATTTCGGATATGCCAGTCTGAATTCATACGGGGCGGATAAGAACCTGGTGCGCACCCCTCACATCGACCGCATCGCAGAGGCGGGAATGCGTTTCACCGATGCCTACACGCCGGCATCCATCTGCACTCCCACGCGCTATGCGCTTATAACCGGTCGCTATCCCTGGCGTTCGCCGCTTAAATCCGGGGTAGTCAATCCGCTCGGGCCCTTGCTGCCGGATCCGGACAGAACGACGGTCGCCGACTGGCTCAAAGAGCGCGGTTACAATACCGCATGTATCGGCAAGTGGCACCTTGGCTATGGCACGGGACCAAAGGTGGATTTTACCGGCACGCTATCACCAGGACCTCTCGATCTGGGATTTGACTACCATTTTGGCGTCCCACAGAACCACGGTGACATGCATGGTGTGTACATTGAAAACGAGCGCATCTACGGATTGAGAAGCAGGAAGGTGCAACCCTACTCCAGGACCTTCTACGGTCCTCCATACATCGGCTACGATGCGCCGCAACGTGTTAACAAGGATGTCATGGGGGATTTGACAGACAAGACGGTTCAATGGCTCAAGCAACAAGACAGGAGGACACCGTTCTTTCTGTACTTTGCCGCTGTGGCGGTTCACCACCCAATAACCCCCTCCGATTGGATGAGGGGATTGAGCGACTGCGGGCCCTACGGGGATTTTATCCAGGACCTGGATATGAGTGTGGGCAGAATCGTTGAGACATTGCAATATATGAACGTTCTGGACAGTACTCTGATTATCTTTTCCAGTGACAACGGCGGGGATATTCCCGCCAATAAGCCCCAAGCGCCGGAGATTCAGGCGCAAACACACGGACTCAAAATCAACGGTGACCTGCGCGGCGACAAGCATACCATCTGGGAGGGAGGCACCCGCGTGCCGTTTGTTGTTTCCTGGCCCGGAATAGTGAAGGCAGGGTCTGTGTCGCATGACATGATCAATATGGTGGATGTGTTTGCGACTATCTGTGAGATCACGGACGGCAAGCTCCCACGTTCCAAAGAGGTCGCACCGGATAGCTTCAGTTTCCTCCCCTCTCTGAAACAATCGAAAAGGGTTCATCAACGCACGTCGATGGTCACTGCCGATGCCCGCGGCATGCATGCCATTCGCATGGCCGATTGGAAATACATCGACAACGTTACACCTCAGGCCTGGTCCGAGGGAAAGGAGGGGACCTTCAAGAACGCAGAACCTCAGCTCTATAATCTGGCAGATGATCTCTCGGAAACCAGAAACCTGATTGATGAAAGGCCGGAAATCGCAAAGAGACTGGCAAGTGAACTCAACCGAATCAGAAATGCTCGGTCGACCAGGTAGGGCATACTTCAGCACAACTATCACAGAATCGAACTGTTCCTGTTCAGGATCTAGACCAGAGACTATCAACCTCGGGTACTTCTTCTATCAGAATCCTCTAGCCGTGGAGTAGTCAAACAGAGGGGCCCTCAAGCTAGGACCCCTCTGTCAAAAACATCATTCGTAATTAGGGCCCACTCGGATCCGGACAGTCCAGGCCATTACATCCCAGCCAGTTCTCAGTCAGGATATCCATATCCAATTGATCCACCACGCAGTCGAGGTTGATGTCCCCGGGCAGGGGTGTCCAACCCGGCAACGACTTGGCCGCTTCGCAGTGGTCACTGAAGACATTGATCGTCATGGAGTCCGCACCCTGGTATTCGCCGTCATCGGCTTGAAGTTGCAGAACGTACATCCCCAATCCACTTAGTGTCACGGTTGTCTCAGTTTGGGCAGGATCGGCAATCACAGCCGTCCCTTCACTGGGTCCACTGATGACGGTCCACAACGCAGTCGTGGGATCGGCATCGGTCACTGTCCCTGTAATCGCAACATCGACGCTGCCGTTGTCCAGCCAGGTCGTGACATCGTCGCTGACATCGACGACGGGTGGCTGGTTATCTGCCCTGAAATCAAAAACGATGCCTATTTCCGGTTGAGTTGCATCTGGGGCATAGGTATCCACGGCCCAGAAGTAACGTTGCTTGGCAACGGTCGTCACGTTAACAGAGGTCACGGCCTGTTTGTCAACAATCTTCGCAAAATCACTCAAGTCCGCTTTGGCCCCAAACCATACATCCACGGGCGTGCCGGCATCCACGGTCCACTCCAGCGTGGTAGTGCCGGGGACAGTGTCGCCATTGTCTTCGGGCACTGGGTTAAATGGGTGCTGCCCCTTGACGATCAAAGTATCTTCCACTGTTTCCACGAGCACGGTTCCCGCACCATAAGAGGCGGTAATGGTGCCATAAGCAGTGATGGTGCCGTCGGCAATGCGATCGTTGATATAAGCAAGACGGTCAGCGTTGTATTGCCACGTCAGCACGCCACCGGAGAAATCCATACTGGCGACAGAATTCTGACCAGCATTGAAACGTAGATAATTGTCATACAGATTTATTTCACCGCCGCGGACTTCCACGCGACCATTTCCATCGGTATTCTCGCCGATAGCCAATCCTTGGGCGTTGACATTTAAAACACCCGAGTAGTCTACAACCAACTTGCCGTTTCCCAGAAATCCAACAAACACGCGGGCATTGGCATTCAGAACACCGCCAAGGATTTCCAAGAGATGAGGATTTCCTTCATCGCCACCGGCGTAACCGATAATGGTCCAGTCGCTAATGGCCACTTCCGCGCCATCAAGCAGCGTCAGATGAGCAGTACCGCCTTCTATTGCGATATGCTTGCCAATCTGGCCGCCAATGTCAAGAACAACATCGGCACCGTCAACGATTCTGATCTTATCGTTGTTATCCGGGAAACCATCACTCCAGTTACCGACATTACTCCACATTTTGTCGATAGCGTTGGTAAAGGTGGTATCCGCGGACAACGAGCCCGCTACCAACAAGGTAACGCAGATACCCAAAACAATTTGTGATCTCATGATACAACCTCCTACTAAACTGTGCTGTCTCATTGCTATAGTTGACACTTCACGTTTACACTTCACGCCTCAATACCTGTAGTTCAGGGGCATCTTCGTCATTATGGTCTCAAGATATGCTTGTGGCAGGGAAAAGAAATATCTCCCAGCAAATTTGCCGTTCACGGTAGGAGCAAATACCTCGTCGCCCGGCCTCTGAGCTTACCCATGCAGCCAACGCCACGTCACCCTGCGGACCTCTGCAAACTGATTCTCTACCTCAATGCCACCAAATAGCCTCATTTCTAACTGCTATTGTCCCTTATACGTTGAAAGGGCATGCTTTCCTCCATGCCCCATTGCCGAGCCTACCAGAGCCACCTTGAAGAGTCAAGGATTTTCTTCACCTGCTGTGATCTTCTCATGCAGCATTCTCAGCGGCCACTGCCTCGCTGAGTTTGTCAATTTCAGCCGCCTCAGCAGACTGCCGAGCGAAGCGGCAAGGCCGTGCTGCGTATTTTGCCTGTCCAAATATGGTGAGGTTCTGAGTCAATAATGCGGGGCAGTTCCGCTTGCTAATCAAGCTCTCGGCACGGACTTGACGCAGGGTTTTCAATCTGGTAAACAAACGCTCGCAAGCACGGACAGGTATCGAAGGAGAAACTCTAATAATGCCGAGAGAACAGCAATGTCAGGCTGACAAAAAAGATTCGGAAAAGATTCAGTGTCATTTCATTTCCAACACCCACTGGGACCGTGAGTGGCGGTACTCGATGCAGCGAACGCGTCATATGCTCGTGTATATGATGGACATGCTGCTTGATATCCTCGAACACCATCCTGAGTTCAGCTCATTTCATCTTGATTCTCAGACGGTGCCGATCCAGGACTATGTTGAGATCCGGCCCCATAAGGAAGAGTTGATAAAGAAGCTGGTAGCTGAAAGAAGGCTCCTCATTGGCCCATGGTTCTGTCTGCCCGATGAGTTCTGTGTCGCGGGCGAGTCACTGATCCGAAATCTGCTGCTGGGCCACAAGATCGCCAGGCAGTTCGGTCACGTAAGTAAGACGGGCTACTCACCGTTTTCATGGGGCCAGATCTCGCAGATGCCTCAGATATACAAAGGTTTCGGAATTGAATTTGCTGCCTTCTACAGGGGCATCAATACGCTGGTTGCACCGAAATCGGAAATCTACTGGCAAGGCGCCGACGGGACAAAGATCGTGGCATCGAGATTAGGATGTCGGCCCAGGTACAATGTCTGGTACGTTTTGCAGCGGCCTGCCTACTGGAACATGATTGACGTAGATGAAAGACAGGTCCCGTGGCAGAACGGGCACGGGGCCTTTAAGATGATCGATGCCGGTCACCACCTCTTGGATGCCCAATACGCTCATCCGAAGTTTACATATAATAAGGAAGTGATCGCTGATAGAGCAAAGCAGGCGATAGAAGAGCAGGATAAGGACTGGACGACGGCTCACCGTTTCTGGAGCTGCGGACATGACTCCTCGTGTCCCGATATGAGGGAAATCGAGATGATCAAGGACGCCAACGCTGCTCTTAAAGGGACGGCAGAAGTTTTTCACGGCAATTTCGCTGACTTCCAGAAAAGCGTTCTGGAATCGGTCAGTGACGATCTGCCGACGGCCAAAGGTGAAATGAGAAATCTCTCTACCGGGGGAAACACCAGCCCATTATTCGGCTGGATAATCTCTGCAAGAACGGATGTCAAGCAGGACAACTTTCGCACAGAGCGGGACCTGATCAGTTACGCTGAGCCTCTGGCCGTATTCTCGGCGATGCTGGGTTCGGCGTATCCGGTGGCCTTCATAGACAAGGCCTACAACTGGCTGCTTCAGAATCATGGGCATGACTCTATCGGCGGTTGCAGCAGGGACATTATCAGTGAGGACATGTTCTATCGCAGCAGACAATCACGCGAGATATCCGCCTGCGTGACGGAGAACGCATTAAAAGAGATCGCCGGTTCGATAAGGATAGACAAAGACAAATGCGGCGATGTTGCGATGATCGCATATAATCCTTCGCTATTTAAACGCTCGGAAACCACGAGGGCATACCTAGCGGTGCCGAACGACTGGGAGGGTCAGTCCATCGAGATCACCAACGCCCAGGATGAAAGGATCGAATTCGATATCACTGGCAAGGATGATCCTTACTACCAGGTAGTGCAGTCGCCCAACGATTGTGCGAATTCGTTCATGATGACTAGATACCAACTTGACCTCAGGCTCGAAGATATTCCCTCGATGGGCTATGAGACATTCTTTGTAAGACCCGCTGCTGTAGAAAGAAAGGCAACAGGTTCGATGGTCACCGGGCCGAGTACGATGGCGAATGAATTTGTCAGTGTAACCGTTGAGCCCAACGGCACACTGACCATTCTCGATAAGGAAACGGGCAAAACCTACGACGGCCAGGGATATTTTAAGGATTCCAGCGAGATAGGCAATCCGTGGGAGCATCAAGCCGTTGAAAACGACAAGGTTCTCTCGACAATCGAGTCGGCGGCAGATATAGAACTTATCAAGGATACAGCCTTCGAAACTTCATACGAAGTTGCAATCGACTGGAAACTTCCCAAGGGCAGAAGCGCCGATGAGAAGAACAGAAGCGCCGAACTCATAGATCACAGAATAATTAATACCGTCAGTCTCAAACGGCGTCAGCGGTGGGTCGAAATCGAGACAACATTGGAGAACAAGGCCGAAGATCATTATCTGCGGGTCTGCTTCGAGTCCGGAATCGATACCGACAAGGTGCACGTCCAGGGGCAGTTTGATGTTGTTGAAAGATCGCTGGAGAGAATCGATTACTCGATATTCGATGAGGCCCCGCAGCCAGAAAACCCGATGAACTCTTTCATCGATCTAAGCGACGGCGATACTGGTCTTGCCCTCTTGAATGAGGGACTGAAGGCCTACGAAGTCGTAGGCGATAAGAACAAAACGATGTGCCTGACGCTACTTCGATCTTTTCCGCTTAGAATTTGTGTCACGCCGTTGGAGATGACCGATTACAGCGGTATCGACAAAAGCTCGCAGTGCCTGGGCAGACACACTTTCCGTTATGCGGTTATGCCCCACGAGGGTGATTGGCAGCAGGCTAATCTTTGGCAGGCAAGCGAAACTTTCAACCTTCCGATGCTAATGGCACAGATCGCTCCTGCCGAGCACGGTACCGGGCCCTTGGAGAGATCTTTCCTTGAACTGGAGACTGAAAACCTGCATGTGAGTGCCGTCAAGAAGAGCGAAGAAGGCGATGGGTGGTGTGTCAGGTTATTCAATCAGGGTAATAAGAAGATCAGAAACAGGATCAGGTTAAACGGCGGCAACGCAAATCCTGCCAAGACCAAATCACCAGTGGAAGCGATCAAGAGCGAATTCGTGCTGGCAGCGACAGGCAGTAAATGGAGCCGGGCAAGGGAAGTGACACTGGAGGAACTGACTGTAAAGGATCTGCGTATCGACTCTGAAGGATGGGTGGATTTTGCGATTGGCGCCAAAAAGATACTGACAATTGAGTTTCTGCCGTAACTGTGTAAAATCTGCCAGTCAGGACATCTAATATAAGGAGATTGCATGGATTCTCTGAACTCCATCGACTACGCTGTGATCATCTTCTACCTGGGCCTTCTGGTTGCGATGGGCTTTTATCTCAAGAACAAGGCCTCACAAAGCCTGGAAGATTATTTTCTGGGTGGGCGAAAGCTGCCATGGTGGGCGCTTGGCATAACGGGTATGGCTCAGTTTCTGGATATCACCGGGACGATGATTATCGTCTCATTTCTTTATATGCTTGGGCCCCGCGGATTATTCATCGAGTTTAGAGGAGGGGCGGTCCTGATCCTTACTGTAATGCTGCTCTGGACAGGCAAATGGCACCGAAGAAGCGGCTGTATTACGAACGCCGAATGGATGGTTTATAGATTTGGTGATGGCTTCGGCGGACAATTCGCCCGGACAGTTCAGGCAGTAGCAGGCATCGTCTCAACTCTCGGAATGCTGGCATATCTGGTCAAAGGCGTGGGATTGTTTCTTTCGATGTTCTTTCCATTTACGCCCTTACAGTGCTCGCTCATCATGATCGGCGTGGCAACACTATATACAATGATCTCCGGTTTCTATGGCGTCGTCTACACGGATCTGTTCCAGTCGCTGATCATATTAGGAGCGGTTATTGGTATCACAGCGATGGCGATACTCAAACTGGGCAGTTCCGAGCAGCTTGTTGCCCTTTCCCAGGAAGTTACGGGCAATTCGCAATGGATGTCTTCGAGGCTGAGTTGGGTAACTGAAATGCCGAAAGGCTACGAGATGTACAGGCATCTCATGATCTTCGCGATGTTCTACCTGATGAGGAACATATTCTTCGGGATGGGTTCAGGTGGTGAGCCGAAATATTTCGGAGCAAGGAACGACCGCGAGTGCGGGACGCTGACGTTCCTTTGGACCTGGCTGATGATGTTCCGGTGGCCCATGATGATGGCATTTGCGATCCTGGGATTGCTTTTGGTCAGAGATATCTTCCCGGACCAGAGCGTGTTGACGCAAGCGGCGGAACTTGTCAAGAGCCACTTCCCGGATGTGGAGCAGAGTCGCTGGGCGGACATCACTGCAGGGATAACCTTGAACCCGGAAAATCACTCGCCTCAGCTTGTGGAGGGTCTAAAGGCGATACTGCAGGACAATTGGCAGAATAAGATGCACTTGCTGAGTTACGAAGGGACGGTAAACTCTGAGCGGATCCTTCCGGCCGTTATACTTTTCAACATTCCTGCCGGCTGCAGGGGATTGATCCTGATCGCACTTTTGGCGGCATCAATGTCGACGTTTGACTTCATAGTAAACATGACGGCGGGCTTCTTTACGCGTGACGTCTACCAGAGATACATCCGACCTAAAGCGACCAACAAGGAGCTGATCTATGCAACATGGGCATTCATATTCGCCCTGGTGGGTACGGGCTTTTTGTTCGGCTACAGCGTAAAGAGCATCAACGATATATGGGACTGGTTCATCATGGCACTGGGCGGGGGGCTCGTGGTCGGAATGACCCTCAGATTTTACTGGTGGCGATTTAATGGCGCAGCGTTTGCGATCGGCACCGCCGTCGGAATGATCGGAGCCGTCGTAATGAGGGTCGTGACTGTCAATCTTGCCGATGACGCCCAATTGATGTTTGCAGGGATCGACCTAGTCTGGTTCCTTGTCGACCCAAGGGGACAGTTCCTGCTTACTATGGCGATTGGTTTCGCCGGCTCCATCTTTGGGACATATGTCACCAAGCCGACTGATAGAAAGGTGCTGGAGCACTTCTATCAGACGACGCGCCCGTTCGGGTGGTGGGGACCATTGGAGGATTGTCTGCCTGCAGACGTGCGGCAAAGAATGAAGAAGGAGCATTTCTACGATGTGCTCTCGCTGCCGTTTGCGATCGTCTGGCAAGTGACTATCTTCCTGCTACCCATGCAGCTTATCATCAGGTCCTGGAACGCATTCTTTGTCACGCTGGTTATCTTTGCTGTCAGTTTGGTCGGGTTGTATTTCTTCTGGTATAAGAAATTGCCGGCAACCAACTATGAAGAAGAGTACGAGAAGACTGCTTAGGGATATCAAATGATGAGAACCAACAGACGTGACTTCGTTAAGTTCTCCGTCGGGAGTGTGCTTACGGCTAAGACCGCCGTAGCGATGGATGTTAAAGAGCCTGCCGAAAAGAAGAAGAACGTCTTATTCATAATCGTCGAGGACTTTAAGAACATCATGGGTTGCTACGGTAACCCTTTGGTGAAGACGCCTAACATTGACAGGTTGGCGCAAAAGGGTTTGCGGTTTGACCGTGCCTACTGCCAGTTCCCCGTATGCAACCCGAGTAGATCGTCCTTTATGACGGGTCTTCGCGTTGATACCATCGGTATTTACGAAAACGTCAGTCCATGGACCAAGAATGTGGGCCATGTCATGACCATGCCGAGGTTCTTCAGAGACAACGGCTATCATACAATCCGCATTAATAAGATCTTTCACGGAACCGGGGCGCACGATGACCCTGGAGCCTGGAGCCAAATGTATGATATTGGCACAAGCGAACTCGGACGTACCGGCCAGGGAAGAAATCTCACGGACGGTGTTGTGCCATGGTGCAGCTGGCTTGCCGCTAATGGTACCGACGAGGATCAGCAGGATGGCGCAATGATCTCAAAAGCAATTGAACTACTCAAACAAAAAAGAGAAGAACCCTTCTTCATGGCACTGGGTCTGGCAAAGCCACACGATCCCTTTAATGCTCCCAGAAAATACTTTGAGATGTATAACCTGGATGAATTGATGCCGCCGGTATTGCCGGATAACAGGTATCCCGAACAGCAGTACACCATTGAAAGTGGTTGGAAGAAGTCTTTCGATAAGTTTTCGCTCCAGGATGAAAGAGAATATCTGAGGGCATACTACGCCTGCACTACCTTCGCTGACGCACAGATAGGCAGAATCACCGATACACTAGACAAACAGGACCTCTGGAAGGACACGGTGGTGCTGTTTATTGGCGATCACGGATACAACCTGGGCGAACACGACTGGTGGAATAAGAATGTACTATTCGAAGACTCATGCAGAGTCCCTATGATAGCGGTCATCGAGGGCGAGACAAGAGCCGCCACCTCGTGCGGCGAACTTGTAGAACTCATTGATATCTTCCAGACCTTCGCGGATTTGTGTGGCTTGGAGGCGCCGAAAGGGCTTGAAGGACTGAGTTTCAGGCCACTGCTGAGCAATCCATACCAGAAATGGAAAAAGGCGGCTTACACTCAGGTAAGAAGAGGCGGCGGTCTCGACGGTGTGAGTATCAGAACAAAACGATGGAGATACATCGAATGGCGGCAGAAAGGCAAGACAAAAGCTCGAGAATTATACGATCATGCAAGCGATCCGGGTGAATATCGTAACCTGGCAGAATTGTCGGAATTCACCGGTGTCTGTAAAGAATTAAGCGAGCTTCTGAAGAACGGCCAGAACCAACTTCAATAGCAGGGAAGTCACCCAGAAGATGAGCATTATACCTGGTATAGGTCACATTGATGAAAACTCAGACCTTATAGCCTTGCAGGCATGCAGTGACGGTTTTTACAAAACAGGTTCCCTGGGCGTAAAGCAGATCCTGACTACCGGAGACAGGAAGGTTGAATTCATAGTATTTGAGGACAATACCCTAGCCTACGTGAAAAGCCTTTTGGGATACCCGGCATACTATCCAGTACCTGATGTAGGAATAGAAAAGCCCGTAAAGGCAGTGTTGATGGACCTCGACGGTACCACCGTAAGGAGCGAAGAGTTCTGGATCTGGATCATTCAATTGACAACCGCATCACTGCTGGACAAACCTGAATTCGAACTCGAAGAAGCAGACATCCCCTTTGTATCCGGGCACAGCGTCTCGGAGCACTTGACGCACTGCATAGAAAAATACTGTCCCGACAAAACCGTAGAGCAGGCACGAACCTTCTATTTCGAGCACACCCATCGTGAGATGGAGGCAATACTCCAGGGAAGGGGGCGAAAGAACGCCTTCAAGCCGTCACCGGGGATCAAGGAGTTCTTGCTGAAGCTAAAATCAAAGAACGTAAAGCTGGGTCTTGTCACCTCGGGACTATATGAAAAGGCCTACCCTGAGATACTATCGGCCTTTGAAACACTAAAGATGGGAAAACCGGATGACTTCTACGATGCGATCATCACAGCCGGTTTTCCACTCCGCAAGGGCTCGTGTGGCACGTTAGGCGAACTCTCTCCCAAGCCACACCCTTGGCTGTATGCAGAGGTTTGCCGGGTGGGTCTGGGGCTGGAATTCAGAGAGCGTCATCACGTTGTGGGTATCGAAGACTCGAGCGCCGGAATCGCATCCATCCGGCTCGCTGGTTTTGCAGCGATCGGAATTAAAGACGGAAACATTATCGAAGGCGGAACACTTGGTCTGTGCAATCACTTCTGTGACAGTTTCGAAGAAATCCTGGAGATACTTTTCTAAAAGAGGGAAGGACAAGATGAAAGAGTCACTGTCGATTACTGTAACGATCTCGCTTATCTTGGTTGCCGGCTGCGAATCTTCATTCGGAAGCGACATCGAAGAATTCAAACTCTCTTACGACGAAGTCATCGAGGCGTCAATGCACCCGTACACAGGCCCATCGAACCCGGGCGTTGACACTTCGACACTGAAGGGAAAAGTGGTCTGCGGATACCAGGGCTGGTTCACAACTTGCGGTGATGGCTCGGGCATGGGGTGGTTCCACTGGGGAAAGCCATTCGCCGCCCCCAGCGATCAGTTTGAGCCCGGCGTCTGTTCGATCGACATGTGGCCCGACATGAGAGAATATAAGAAGGAGGACAAGGTTCCAACGCCCTTTAGGCACGCTGACGGATCGACCGCCTATGTTTACAGTTCCATGAGTCCGGGCGTGGCGGATCTGCATTTCAAATGGATGAAAGAATACGGCATCGACGGAGCGTTCATCCAGAGGTTCGCCGCCAACACCTTCAAGCCTTTCGAATTCAATAACGTAAACGTCGTCTTTGCTAACTGCCGAGCGGCGGCCAACAAGTACGGCAGGGCATACATACTGATGTACGACCTGACCGGCACCACGGCAGCGCAGGTGGACCACATCATCAACGACATAAAACTACTCATCGACAGAATGGGGCTTGCCAGGGACCCAGCTTATCTTCACCACCGAGGAAAACCGCTAATCGCATTGTGGGGCTGCGGCTTTAATAAGAGACAATACGACTCGCTTGATGTTGCCCGGATAATCAAGTTTCTAAAAGAGGACCCCACCTACGGCAAATTCTCTGTCATGTTGGGCATTCCGACATATTGGCGAATTGGCAAGAATGACGCACTGGAGGATAAGAATCTGAAAGAAGTTGTGAAGATGGCTGACGTGGTCTCTCCATGGTCGATCGGCCGATTCAGGACGATCGAAGATGCATCCAAGAAAGCCCAGCCAATGTGGGCCCAAGACATTAAGTGGTGCAAGGAGTATAATCTGGATTTCCTGCCGGTTGTATTCCCTGGATTTAGCTGGTTCAACATGCACGGAAATAACTGGAATTCCATCCCGAGATTGAAAGGCCAGTTCTACTGGAACATGTTTTTGGCGGCGAAAAGGGCGGGCGCGGAAATGGCATATGTGGCGATGTTCGATGAATTCGATGAATCGACGAACATCCTCAAATGCACAAACAATCCGCCGGTCGGCGAATCGAGATTTCTCACCTATGAGGGCCTGCCGACCGATCACTATCTTTGGCTGACCGCTCAGGGAACAAAACTCATAAGAGGCCAGATCAAGGACACCGACAAGATGCCGAAGAGAAAATAGTCTTCTTCAAGCGGAGCCGAACATGGCAAAGTCACCTGCCGCCAGCGCGGCGATTGACTCAGCAGAATTGTTCTCGAAATAAGAAATGTATAGGCTGTCTATTACTTCTCTCTCTTCTTGTCCAAAAACAATGGCTGGTATACGGAATCAATTTGATAACCGTCTACTCCAGCTTCATTCAGTCTCTGAATGTCTTGGCGTGCCAATTCATAATGCCCTTTGTCCCGGTAACGGAATGTGTTGATAGCAGGAATCACATATGCTCCGTTTTGCTGTAGAGGCCTAACCATTTCACTCGGCAGCTGCTGTGGCAGTCCGAACCAGAATTTATTGCGCAGATCACAGGATAACCCTTGCTGCACCTTATTGAATTCATCCTGAGTGACGGTCAACAAAGCAACTTCCTTTAAGTGTCTCCGCAAATCTGGATCTCCGTTGATTGTAACGCAGGAGTCTTCATGACCATGCTTTTCAATGAGCGTAACGATCTTATGAAAGAACTTTTCATCTTTCTGGGCCTTTACGTCCAGCATGATTCCAAGTTTCAATGAACGGCAAATACTCAAGGCCTGATCCAAAGTGCAAATAGTCTGTTCTGTATTCACATAAGTAATTCTTGTGATCTCATCTGCATTCAGGTCTTTTATACTCTTATCGATACCACACGCTTTTTTCATATCGCTGTCATGAAAAACAATGGGTACATGATCCTTGCTCTTGCGGACATCCAGTTCAACCATTGCATAACCTTGCTGTTTGGCCAAACGGATGGCCGCAAGTGAGCATTCAGGGCTCTGTGCCGTTACGACCCCTCCTCTGTGGGCAATCAAGATAGGTTTACGGTTTCTTATAGAGTGGGAATCACGAAAATCAATCAATTTTCTTTGTCCGGATTCTTCTTGTGTACACCCGATATGGATACCTAACAGAGCTAGAAAAATTACAATGAATTGTATTGTTCTTGTTTTGATCATCTTGCTGTCCTTAAAAGAAACCCAACCTTGACTTTGTCCGTATGGAGTCCGAATATAGCTTGGAACATAGGCGAAGGACATATTTTTTTGTGTCGCCGTCCTTTTCAACGAACTCTGCGGACTCTTGACATCTCTGCACGCTCTCGGGTCAAACAATCTCGTTTCCGCAGCTCGTTTCACGATGTACTTCATCGCCAGATCGCATCTTTGAGCACGCGATTGTCCGAGGCCTTCTGTCGGACAGGCTAAACAGCAGGTGCGCAGACCGCTCCGCTCAGGGAGTTCGCATAAGTAGCTGAAATTGAACAAGTCTGGATTATCAAACAGGACAAGGTACAATGTGGAATACTCCCGCGAACTGTTTTATAATTCTGTTGAGCGAATAAATTAAGATGAGATGAAATATGAGCAGCCGGCTGTCGACTCAATGGTCCAGTTTATGGATTGATTTGAAGGACTGAGGGCACTTGAGAGAAACCGGCTTGAAGTATGGATCGCATGATTACAAGGAACTGCCATGGCAAGTGAACGCAGAATGTACGACAGACTTCATAATCTTTTCAATCCCAAAACGATTGCCGTTATCGGTGCTACGAACCGAAAGGGGAGCGTCGGGTATTCAGTTATCCGGAATCTGATCGGTTCGGGTTACGAAGGAGTTGTCTATCCCATCAATCCCAAGCGGCAGTCTATTCTCGGGGTGAAAGTCTATCCTTCGGTCAAAGAAACCCCTGATGATATTGATCTCGCCATAATCGCCACACCTGCAAAGACAGTGCCGGCTATCGTGACAGAGTGTGGTGAATCAGGAGTTTCGGGCGTAGTCATTTTGACGGCCGGCTTCGCAGAAATTGGAGAGGAAGGCCAGAAGGCTTCAGAGCAGATCAAGAAGACTGCCCTTGAATGGAATATGCGGATCATCGGCCCGAACTGTCTCGGATTCATGAGGCCTTCCCTTGGTCTCAATGCCTCGTTCGCGAGCAAGATGGCCCTTCCCGGAAAGATTGCGTTTATTTCCCAGTCAGGCGCCCTCGGAACAGCAGTACTTGACTGGTCTGTCCGGCAGAATGTGGGTTTTTCCTATTTTGTTTCCATAGGCTCTATGCTTGATATCGGTTTTAACGATCTGATCGACTTTTTTGGACAGGATTCAGGTACATCAAGTATCGTCATATACATGGAGTCTCTTGCGAATGCCAGGAAGTTCATGAGTGCTGCCCGGGCATTTGCCAGAACCAAGCCTATTATCGTACTTAAAGTCGGTAGAAGTTCCGAAGGCGCACAGGCAGCGGCCTCCCATACCGGGACCCTTGCCGGAAATGACGCTGTGTTTGACGCTGCGTTTAAGCGGGCAGGCGTTATACGGGTCAAGACTATTGAAGAGCTTTTCAACTGTGCACAGACCCTCGCGATGCAGAGACGACCTTCAGGAAACAGACTTGCTATCGTCACTAATGCGGGAGGACCCGGTGTCATAGCAACTGATTATCTGATCGAAAAAGAGGGGACACTCGCGTGCCTTTCTGAAGACACAATCAAAAGACTGAACGAAGTGTTACCTGACGCGTGGTCTCACAATAATCCGGTGGATGTTCTCGGGGATGCAGATGAGGAACGGTATCGGCTTGCTACTGAAATATGTATAGATGATCCCGGGGTTGACGGTCTGCTGATCCTGCTTACCCCTCAGGCAATGACTAACGCAGCAGAGGTCGCGCGCAACCTTGTCTCTCTGCCGACACGTAATCGAAAGACGATGCTCGCCTCGTTTATGGGTGAGGACGATGTTAATGCAGGAGTGGAGATCCTTGAGCATGGAAATATCCCCGCCTTCAATGCCCCCGAGGCGGCGGTTGATTGCTTTATGAATATGTACAGCTATTCAAGGAATCTTGATCTGCTCTATGAGACGCCGCAGTCGACCCCTCATGCTTTTACTCCCCGTACGGAAGACAACAGAAAGATCATACAGCAAGCTGCTGACGAGCAGAGATATGTTCTTACTCAGGCGGAGGCACGTGAATTTCTCGGCAATTACGGCATCCCGGTAATCCGCAGTGAGATCGCCGAAACTGCGGAAGCGGCACGTGCAGTTGCTGGAAAGATCGGGTTTCCTGTAGCCATGTCAATCCTTTCTTCTGATGTTCTCCATAAAACCGATGTGGGAGGACTGTGCCTCGGAATACGCAGTGCAGATGAGGCTGAAGAGGCCTTCAAAACGATAACCGCTTCAGTAAAAAGACACGTTCCCGATGCCGATATTCAGGGGGTGGTGGTTGCTGAGATGGCCTCCAAGAAATATGAACTCATTATCGGTGCCAACAAGGACCCCATTTTCGGGCCTACGATTGTATTCGGTATGGGCGGTGTTGCTGTTGAGGTGTTCAAGGATACAAACATAGGCCTTCCTCCAATGAATATGGCTCTTGCGAAACGGCTGATAGAAGACACCAAGATTTACACTCTTCTAAAAGGCTATCGCGGAATGCAAGGGGTGGATATTCCTTCGATCCAATTTCTTCTGTATAAATTTGCGTATCTTCTGATTCACTTCCCTGAGATAAAAGGGATCGATATTAACCCGTTTGCGGTTGATCATGAAGGGGGCGTAGTTCTTGATGGAAAAGTGATACTTGATGAAGCTGCTGTAGGTGTGCGGAGCAAGCCGTTCTCTCATCTGGTGATCTCTCCCTACCCTCAGGAATTCACGAAGGAATTCACTCTCAATAACGGGGAAAGAGTAGTCCTCAGGCCGATCCGACCGGAAGATGAACCGCTGGAAGGAGAGATGTTTACCACATTTTCAGAGCGCACGCAGCGGTTCAGGTTTTTCCAGCTGATAGGCAGCATTACCCACGATATGCTGGTACGCTACACGCAGATAGACTATGACAGAGAAATCGCTATCATCGCCGAACACACCGACAGTGAAGGGAAGAAACGGATGCTGGGAGTTGTGCGTCTGATTTCTGATCCGTATAACGAGACCGCTGAATTTGCGATCGTTGTTGGAGATCCCTGGCATGGACAGGGGCTGGGCAGTATGTTTACGGACATGATCCTTGATGTTGCCCGTCAAAGAGGAAGTAAAAAGATTACGGCAAATGTGCTCAAGGACAATTTTATTATGAAACACATTTTTGAAAAACGGGGCTTCACGATTCAGGATAATGAGGACATGTGGTACGCAGAGCTTGACCTTTGATCATACCCTTGTCCTCGTAAGGTATGGAATGTCATGGCTCTGGCACTTCCTGCTTGCAGTCAAGGTCAAAAAACACAGGCCGCCTTCTTTTCTCTAAGAGTCTATCCTACAAATGTGCTTGGCAAGGACCCATAGGACAATCGTGACATATAGCCTATCTTAGTGAAGAAGGCCCCATTGTCATGAGCTGTAACATGCCAGAATTCCTGGAAAAGCCACCTGCTTGGCGAGCAGAAGAACACCGTCAAGACCAGGTGACAACGTGTCAGGATCTTGTCCCCACAGAGCCTGATTTATCACATGTGAAGTCCGAAATAATTCCCCTGATTTGCGGGAATGGGCGATTTGATCGTGATCAATCGTACGCCAGTTCTCAATGGCCGTGTCGAAAAGAAAAAAATGGCCACTCTCTCAAGCTGTCGGTCCACCAGCCTTCTTTGCCAGAGATACCCATGGTTTCACCGCTCGTTTGTAGATGCCAACATCGTCGATCGGACTTGATCTGCCATTGCCTCAAGCGTACAATCATTTCTATGGCTATTGAATCAGAATGCCGGTCAGTCACTGTCTCACGCATTACAGCCAACGTGGGCAACCCGGAAGTTCGTGGGACCAAGGCCAAGCGTGTGAAGTGCTGCCGCAGCCGCTATAGTCGCGTGCAGTGGCTTGCGCAAGCGGCAGCAGGGCAGATTCTTGTTGATCAAGTATCTCACAGCGTGCGTATGGGCGACGTTGGGTCGGCATGCGCGGCCAATTAAGGAGCAACTTATGCAGACAATAAAGTGTTTTAGTTCGACATCGGTTTCACTGCGGATTGTTTCGGTGCTGGGCATGCTGTTGGCGACGACGGTTTCGGCCGGCCCGGCCGGCCCGGCGGACGAGGCCGAACAGATCGCTTCTTTGGCCGGCTTCAGCGGCGGCCTGGTCATCCACGTCGGTTGCGGGGATGGGCAACTCACTGCGGCGCTGCACCTGGCGGACAACTGTGTCGTTCAGGCCCTGGATACCGACTCGGAAAGCGTCGAAAGGGCGCGCGAGGCCATCCGCGGAACTGGACAGTACGGCCCGGTGTCGGTTATAGACTGGAGCGGAGGGAAACTGCCTTACGTGGACAACCTAGCAGCGCTTGTCGTCTGCGAGGACGCCGGCGCGGTTGCGGCCGACGAAATCATGCGCGTGCTTCGGCCCTACGGCGCCTCGGTAATCAAGCGGGACGGCAAATGGACGGTAACCGTCAAGCCCCAACTGCCGGGCACCGACCAATGGCAGCAGCACTATCACGGCGCCGACAACAACGCCGTTGCCCGGGACACCGTCGTCGGGCCGCCCCGGCGGTACCAGTGGCTTGGCGAGCCCCAGTGGCAGCGTTCGCACCTGGCTATGCCGTCGATCAACAGCATGGTCTCCACGAAGGGACGCCTGTTCACCGTCGAGGACCTGGCCTCCGCCGAGCACCCGGCGCTGCCGGGCAAGCAGGCGCTCGTGGCCCGGGACGCCTATAACGGCGTTGTCCTCTGGCAGGTTTCATTTACCGATTGGCACCCGATCTACATCCGCAACAAGGAGATGCCCGTGCAGATCCAGCGGAGGCTCGTCGCGGTGGGGGACGTTGTTTATTGCACCCCCGGATACTCTGCTCCGATTACCCTGTTCGATGCGGCGACCGGCGCCATCATCAAGAAGCACGCATCAACCGTCGGGACGATGGAGTTCGTGTATGACCGGGACGTTCTGTACGTCGTCACGGGCGATCAGTCCGACATCTCGGAGGCCCACTCGAACCTTTCGCGCTCGGCGCTAAATAAGAGTTTGTTCAGACGGGAGGCCTATGGGCCAACCATCAAACGGTCGGCCGATCCCAAGAACGAGATCCTGGCCATTGATGCCGACTCGGGCAACCAGTTCTGGAAGATGTCCGGAGCCGACACGAAAGGCTATGAAGGGGCGACGCTCGGAGTGATCGGCGACCGCGTGGTTTTTGCGACCTCTACGCACCTCGTCTGCGTGGACGCGGCGACCGGCAAGTCACTCTGGCGCGAGCCCGCGCCGATCGTTCTAAAAGGGCCGGCGGGCATTGCGGTCTCGCTCGTACTCTCGGATAGC
>Ga0209536_100002295_pt1 | contig 31086 bp, 24 predicted proteins | sample DeeMarSeWOR28_12_FD_187461 | JGI IMG/M metagenome (GOLD analysis project Ga0209536, IMG submission 187461) | Marine sediment microbial communities from White Oak River estuary, North Carolina - WOR-2-8_12 (SPAdes) (version 2) | ecosystem: Environmental > Aquatic > Marine > Intertidal zone >... | reverse complement strand
TTAGGCACTTTCTGCGAATGCCAGCTTGGCCAGCGCATTTATCACACTGGCGGCCACATTGGATCCGCCCTTGCGACCCACATTGGAAATATAAGGATAATCCATTTCTACCAATGCCGCCTTTGATTCCGCAGCATTTACAAAGCCCACCGGCAAACCGATAATCAATGCGGGATGGGCGTTGTTATTAGCTACCAGTTCAATTAGTCGCAAAAGTGCTGTCGGCGCATTGCCGATGACATAGATACCGTCTTTCATATCCGAGACGGCGACATCCACTGCAGCCTTGGCACGTGTGGTTCCGTTATTACGTGCCATTTCACAAACGGTCGCATCATTCATAAAACATTTTACCGAAACACCGAAGCGCTCCAATTCGTTTTTCCGAATGCCCACCCTGGCCATATTTGTGTCGGTAATGATGGATTTTCCGGCGCGGATAGATTCGATCCCAGCGTTTATGGCTTTCGGGTGGAAACGAATCATATCCTTGTATTCAAAATCAGCGGTGGTATGAATCATGCGTCGAACAATTACCCACTGATCCGTTGTAAATTCATGTGAACCGGCTTCTTGATCGATGATTTGAAAACTTAAACGTTCAATTTGTTCGGGTTTCATACACTCTTTTCCTTTTCGCCCTGATAAGTTAAACAAGATTCTACAAAGTTTTTAGCAGCTTCTCGCTGACTGCCGAAATGAAGATGGTTGTAGCTTCCAAGTGTACGATTGACGAGATAACCGTCAGGTGGCTTTTTCATTCCCACTCGATCTGAGATGTTATAAGCAGTTACGACATCCGCTGTTACTTTGGTCAATTCCGAATAATGGAATTCATGTCCGCGGATACGTTGACCCGACTGTCCAATAATGGTGTCCTTTGTTAATGTAATCTCTCGGTATCCGAGGGCTTTTAAGCGGGCAAACATCTTGGTGGTAAATGGAAAACAACCTGACATGGGATAACGGATCCCATTTTGATCCCATAATTCTTCGCATAAGTACATAAAACCACCGCATTCACCGTAAATCGGCATACCGTTCGCGCAACTTTTTTTGATCTCTTTTCGCAAAGCAGCATTATTCGCAAGTCGATGGGCATTGAGTTCAGGATATCCTCCACCGAAATAGAGTCCATCAAGTTCTGGTGGTAGATGTTTATCTGAAATCGGTGAGAAAAAGATAAGCTCAGCCCCTTTTTGTTCGAGCAAGTCGAGGTTATCCTGGTAATAGAAGCAAAAGGCGTTGTCGCGTGCGACGCCAATGCATACTTTTTTTTCTCCGGTATCAAAAGACCTGTGCCTCTCTTGTTCCGGTAAGGTTACATGGCGCAGATTTTTTAAGAGTTCATCCAGATCTATGTTTGCTTCGATAATATTTACCAGAGTTTTGATATTTTTATCTGGGATCAGATGATCCTGTTGGGTAACCAGACCCAGATGCCTTTCAGGAATTGATATTTTATCGTCATACAGGATGCCACCCAGACATGACATTTGAACGTTATCTGTCAGGGCCTCTTGCAGGTAATGCAAATGCCGGCGACTGCCAAGGTTGTTAAAAATCACACCGGCAAAGACTAAATCCTTATCAAAACACTCGAAACCGCTGACAACGGCAGCTGCGCTGCGCGCCATGCTTTTGGCGTCAACCATCAACACCACCGGGAGGTTCAGCCACTTGGCCATTTGAGCGGTGGAACCGGCTTCACTCCTGCCATCATATCCATCAAACAGACCCATGACACCTTCGACGATGGCGATATCGGCAGATTCCGAACATCGCCTGAAACACTCTAAATTATAAGACTTTGACAGCATCCAGCCGTCTAAATTTCGGCTTACGCAACCGGTAATTTGCGTATGATGCCCGGGGTCAATAAAGTCAGGCCCTACTTTAAAGGGCGCAACTTTCAGACCACGTTTGTTCAACGCTGCCATGAGCCCTAATGATACGGTTGTTTTCCCGCAACCGCTTTTTGTGCCGGCTACAACCAATCCTTTCATAAATGCAGTTTTATCATCGCTTCTAAAATTGTTTTGCTTTTTGCACAATCACAAATGCTTCGCCCATAAAAATGTTAGGATATAAAATTTTTCCGATCTCAAATATACCGTACAACAATCGCAATGTCGGACGAGATACAATCCGCTCATCAACAATATATATTTCATTATTTTTTACGGCTTTGATGGCCTGAAAGCCGGGTTCTTTCTTGATACGCTCGACAGTCGGGTTGTTCATGGCACCATATTGGGCAAGGTAAACATCGATTTCGGCAGCATGAGACAGAATACGTTCCTTTCCGTAAAACGCAATATTAGTGTTTCTTACCGGTTTGGCATCATGCGCCAGATTAATTCCGCCTGCGGTTTCAAGGACAAATATTGCCATGGAATCCGGAGAAAATGTTTTCATCTTATTGTGAATGGCCTCAAAATAGACCTTTTTTTTATTTTCAATTGTCAGCGTCAACGCCTTCATGTCTTCAGTAGCATCCCGAAAATGACGAATAAATGTCAACGCCCGTTCAGGTCTGCCGGTCAGAATCCCTAAAATTTCCCAATAGCTGTAAAGCTCATCAATGGTGGCCGGCTGCAGAGATACGACTGTAATGCCACTTTTTTCGAGTCTTTTGACAAACTGGGGATAACCGCGATCAATCATCGGACGAATCAATACCAGATCGGGTCTGGCAGCTAAAAATTTCTCGGGATCATCATGATAGGAAAACATCGGCTTTTGTAATGCTTCCGGGGGATAAACTTCATGGGATGATACGCCGATAATTTCTTCACGCAGCCCCAGACTATACAGATTTTCAGTGTGGGCGCCGTAAAGTGAAATAATTCGTTGATACGGTTTGACAACCTTTAGTCTTCTGCCCCCTTGGTCGATGATCGAAGCTTTGCTTTCAATTTTGAATTTAGCCGCATCAACACTGGAGACAGATAAACACAAAAAAAAATTTATCAAAAACAGTAAATACCACACTAAGATTATTGAGTTAAACTTAGTACACTCATTCATATGGTTCATTCTTCTTAGTTATATCGATTACTTTTTGAATACCACCTGCAATGAATCAGAATATGATTCGTGATATACCTTGGCGTCCACATTGAATACCGATTGGATCGTATTGGGGTTCAGCACCTGCCGGGTGATGCCGTGGGCGGCGATTCGGCCCTCGCATAAAAAAATCAGATAATCACAATAGGCTGCAGCTAAGTTGATATCCTGCATGACAGCGATAACTGTATTGCCTTCTTTTTTCACGCCTTGCTCGGAAATATTCAACAGGCTGATGGAGTAATTGATGTCAAGATTGGATGTGGCTTCATCCAGGATTAACACCGGTGTATTTTGCGCAAGGGCCCGGGTAAAAACAACGCGCTGTCTTTCTCCCCCGCTGAGCTCTGTGATAAAGCGATCTGAAAATTTATCTATTCCGGTTTTTTCCATCATCTCATTGACGATATGAATATCTTCCGGGGTAGGCGCAGCAAATCTTGGGAGGTGCGGATAGCGCCCCATCATGACAATCTCTTTTACCGTAAAAGCAAAATTTATGTAAAAGTTCTGGGGCACCAATGCGATCTGTTTTGAAAGCTGCTTTCTGGAATAGAGAGATAAATCCTTGCCGTTGTAGCAGATCCTACCAACTTCAGGCTCCAGGTGTTTCGAAAGCAGGTCAAGAATAGTTGTTTTGCCGCTGCCGTTCGGTCCAATAACGCCATAGAAATTTCCAGGGGCAAACGAAATAGAAAAATTTTCGACCACTCTCGTATCCGTGTAGCCAAACGATATGTTTTCGCATTCAAAAGGCATCGTTACAAAAGTTTCCTTGTTTTCTGCTGTTTCCAAAAAATATAGCAAAAAAATGGACCACCAATTAAAGCCGTTAAAACGCCAATCGGAATTTCGGTCGGCAGCACCGCCCGGGTGATGGTGTCGGCACATAAGAGCAATATGCCGCCGGATAGCAGTGCTACGGGAACTAGTCTTCTGTTATCCGGACCGGTGATAAAGCGCATCATGTGGGGAACCAACAAGCCCACAAAGCCAATGATGCCGGATACTGATACGCAAATAGCCGCCACCAGAGACGCGGTAGAAAGAAGGATGAGAGTCACCTTTTTCGTATCAACTCCTAAGGAAGCAGCCGTGCGGTTTCCAAGAGACATGAGATTTAGATCTCGGGAAAAATAGACAAAAATCAGAAATCCGACGCAAACAAAAATACTGGCAAGGGCAACATCCGCCCACGTCTTGGAACCAAAACTTCCCATCAGCCAAAAAATAATAATTGAGACCTGTTCATCGGCAACATACTTTAAAAAACTGATACCGGCGGATAATATTGCCGCTACGATGATGCCGGATAAAATTAAATTGTTTGAAGACAGGCCTTCCGCTGAGGAAGAAAGATAGATAACCAAGATCAACGTACTTGCTGCACCGATAAAAGCAAATAAAGGGATAGAATAGGTTCCCAGCAAATGGATGTTTAATAGGATTGCCAAAGAAGCACCGAACGCAGCTCCGGCGGATACCCCCAGTGTATAAGGATCGGCAAGTGGATTAAGAAGAATTCCCTGAAAAACAACGCCGGACATGGCCAACCCGCCCCCAACAAGAGCAGCCGTCAATATTCTGGGCAAGCGAACATCAAATACCACTACAGGAAAAATCTGATTTAATCCCTCGATCAAACTTAGTTTGCCAGAAATTTTGGTAGCAATTATTTTAGCGATCGCCGCAAGCGGAATCTTGATGTAACCCATACCGGCCGAGACTATGATAACGCCAACGAGGGCAACGATAAGGCATAAAATCTGGGCGGCGGTTGCTTCGCGAAATCGGATAGCTATGGTTGAGCTTTGTTCCATTTGAATTGAATCTCGTTTCTATCTAAAACAAAAAACCCTTCAAGCCGTTTGACTTGAAGGGTTGCACCCAGTTTTCTTAGCCCTCTTCACACTGCTCTCCTCCGTTTGCCGCAGAGTTGGAGCAGGTTACTAAGGCAGGTCTTCTGGCTCCCCCGCCCCTTTAGCAACCTTCCCATCCCGATCGGTCGAAACAGTGGCACATCATGGCTAAAAGGGGCCTCTTTACGCTCAGACGCAAAGAGCAGGGTTACAGCGGCGGGACCGCTCCCGATTTACACGGGATTCCCTATTGAGCTTATGCACCTTAGCAAGATTACCAATATTTGAAATACGATAATATGTCAAGTCTATTTTAGATCATCTACCGCAATTATGAAGACTTACGTGTTTTCCGTGAAAAGCTTGACAAAACGATTTGAATCATCTATTCCGAACGACAAAATTAAACAAACAGCTTAATGGTGCCAAATCATACTGATTTCAAAATCACAATACGGTGGAATCAGATTTGTGGCTCAATAGGGAAACCGGTGCAACTCCGGTACGGACCCGCCGCTGTGTTCGGGGACGAAATCCGCAGATAACCACTAGTCCGTCTCCAAGCGGACTGGGAAGGCGCGTAAAGTAGAAAGATCCGAGAGTCAGAAGACCTGCCGTTAAGTTTTGTTTGGGGAGATGGTAAATCCTCAAGCCGATAGTGCTTGGGGATTTTTTTTTGAACTGGCAATTAACCTTTCAAATAAAAAAAATAGGACAAAAGGAGAATTTGAAAAAATGACGTTAGAAGAAATATTAAATGGAATCGAACCTGTTGATCCGACCTGGATTGAAAGGGCTCAAGAACGGACGGCGCGGTTGGTGATGCCGACGCGGGCACTGGGAAGGCTGCACGAAATTTCCGAACGGATATGTGGGATACAGAAAACTCTAAAACCTTCAATCAACCGTAAAGCCGTTTTGGTGATGGCCGGGGATCATGGAATCGTAAAGGAAGGAGTGAGCGCCTATCCCCAGGAGGTCACGGGGGCAATGGTCCAAACGTTTCTCGCGGGCGGTGCGGGAATTAATGCAATCTCTAGGCATGTAAACGCTGACGTATGGGTGGTTGATATGGGAATAATTCCAGAGCTGGATGCAGCCAAAATGAAAGGAAGTGATCGTTTTCTGGTTAACAAAATTGGCAATGGCACCGCCAATTTTGCCCGCGGACCGGCGATGTCCGAAGAAATGGCCAAACAGTCAATTTTGGTTGGTTTTCAACAAGCTTCGGTACTTTTTGATAGAGGGGTTGAAATCCTCGGAACAGGAGATATGGGAATCGGCAATACCACCCCTTCGGCGGCGATTGGCGCAGTAATTACTGGTGCTGATCTTGACGCCATGGTGGGTCGCGGCACCGGCGTGGATGATGAAGGGATGGTGCGAAAACGAGAAGCCATTTTGCGTGGGATCGATTTAAATCAACCGAATCGCGATGACGGATTGGATGTACTGTCAAAAGTTGGTGGTTTTGAAATTGGCGGAATTGCCGGCTCCATTTTAGCCGGTGCTTTCCATGGCTATCCGGTGGTTATTGACGGCTTTATCTCAACCGCCGGTGCGCTCATTGCACATGCACTTTGCCCATATGCAACGGACTATCTCTTCGCCGGACATTGTTCGGAAGAGCCCGGTCATGGGATCATGCTAAGACATTTGAAGCTTGAACCGATTTTGGATCTTGAAATGAGATTGGGCGAAGGTACCGGAGGTGCTTTAGCGATGAGCGTCATGGAAGGTGCGCTGCGGGTTTTTAATGATGTACTGACATTTGAAGAAGCCGGCATAGCCGGCAAAGAATCCTAAAATACAGTCTTTTTTTACATAAAATACATACTTTTCCCCATGGTGTATTCGAAATGTTTGCAGTATTGTGCCTAGAATTGGCCTCTTAGCACCTAATTCGTACCCATCTAAAAATCCAAATAGGCACGGAAGTTTCCAATTTGGAAATGAGCAATTTTTTCGATATGGAAACTAATTCATTCCGCAAACCTATACAGGAGGTGCCATGACGCAAGCGGGCAATTCGAGCAGTAATAAATCCTTTTGGAAAAGACTTATTAAACCCGCTATTTTCATTATCATTGGCATCATCATCGCCTTTCCTCTATTCAGCATCGGATATTACACCATGGTGCGAACATCCACCCCCCAATTTTGTGCCACCTGTCACGAAATACAGTTTGCCTATAACACCTGGAAAACATCCACCCATGTAAATAATGCCCAGGGTTTTGTCGCCGACTGCATGGATTGCCATCTTCCGGCCCCCCAGAACACCTTTGATTTTTTCTACCAGAAAACTTTCCATGGCATCAAAGATATTATTGTTCACTTTGTTCAGGAAGAGTACGATCATCAAAAAAATCGTGAAAAAGCCTATGCCTCATTTACGAATGATCAATGCATGAAATGTCACCGCAATCTTATCTATATTCCAGATAAGCGCGGTGCCATGCTGGCTCACAAGACCGTTTTATATCCGCTGCCGGGCTATGAGAAAAAATGCGTGGATTGTCATCGGAACCTGGTTCATAATCCGCGGCAATTATATGAATACAAGCAGTATAAGGATCCATACAAAGGATTAGGTATTTAGATAGATTTTGATTTTAAATTGGTCATTTAATAGTTTTAAAGAAAAGAAAGGAAAGGGGGTTGAGTATGAAAAAGCTGGTTTTTTATGCTGCTCTAATTCTCCTTATGGCAGGGCTTATCGTATCCGGGGCACTCGTCGTCCATGCCCAATCAGCCGGAAACCTTCCAAAGGTGAAAGAATTTAGAATTGAGCGCAGCATGCCACCCCAAGCCGTTGCCTGCATCGAGTGCCACAAGCAGGAACATCCCGGTCTATTCGGTGATTGGGCATACAGTCGACATGCCAGCGCAAACGTAACCTGTTACGATTGTCATAGGGCCGAGGATTTTGATCCGGATGTCAGTAAACAACACTATAAACAGTATGAACGTTCAGAGGTGAAGTGGGGAAAAAGAGAATATAAAGTTCCGGTGGCCGCTGCGGTTACGCCCAAAGACTGTTCCCGTTGTCATCCGGACGAAGCCAAACAGTACAGCCAGAGCAAACACGCCAATACCATTGAAATTATATGGAAAATCGACCCTTGGCTCAACAAGGGCATGAACAGTGATTTTGAGCGCACCACCGGGTGCTTCCACTGTCATGGGACCGTTTTAAAAATGAAAGATGATACGCTGGATCCGGCAACGTGGCCGAACACCGGTGTGGGCCGTCTTAATTTCGACGGCAGCATGGGAAGTTGTACATCCTGCCATACCCGGCACCGTTTTTCCGTGATGGAGGCCCGCAAACCCGAAGCCTGTGGTCAATGCCATTTGGGACCGGATCATCCACAGATTGAAATTTTTATGGAATCCAAACATGGTGATATCTACACGGCCTTCGGAGATTCCTATAATTGGAATGCGGCGCCCGGCACCTGGACACCGGGAGTTGATTACAGGGCACCGACGTGCGCCTCCTGTCATATGTCGGGCTCTGGATCAGTTATGACAAGCCATGATGTTACCGAGCGGTTGGCTTGGGAAACTCAGGCACCGCTTACCATCCGTCCGGAAAATTTCAAGCCCTTTCCGGCCAAGGTTAATCATGAGGTTGAACGGGAAAAGATGAAAGCAGTCTGTATGCAATGTCATGGCAAAGTTTGGACAGATGGTCATTTTGTCAGACTAGATAAAAACGTTGAAGAGTATAACGAGGTGTATTTTAAGCCGGCCAAAAAAATGCTTGACGACCTCTATGCTAAGGGATTGCTGGATAAGACCAAGTTCTTCGACGAAAAGTTAGAAATAGAATATTATGAATTGTGGCATCATGAAGGGCGCCGAGCCCGCTTTGGGGCGGCCATGATGGCACCCGACTACGCCTGGTGGCATGGTTTCTATGAATGCAAAAAACGTTACAACGACTTCATGGAAGAGGCACGGGATCTGATTAAACATAACAAAAAGGCTTATATTGCTACAGACTTTCCCAATGCCAATGGCGATACAACGCGACCAAAGGAAATATTCGGTGAATAAAATCCAATAATGCATTAGAACAAAAACCCTGCTTCCAATATCCGGAAAGCAGGGTTTTTGCTTTAACCCCCTTTGCTCTATGCCCTATGCTTTCCCTCCCGAGGGACAATCTCGCTAACAGCGGGACCATCAGACCTTAGACGGGATTTTGAGACGGCTTCGACGATTATTCCCACTTATCATTTCCCCTATGTTCGAGATCAATCGTATCATTGCTTTCACGTTTCTCAGCAAGTCTCCTGTTCTCACGCTCATGTTTTACATTGAAATACGCAACTGCTCCTTGATCGCTGATAAATGAATTGAGAAGCCAGCTGATGATGCTTATTAGCAGAGAACCAATTATTGCAGTCCAGAAACCATAGACATCGAATCCGGGGATGACACCGGATGCCATCTTCAACATCAGCGCATTGATCACAAACGTGAATAAACCAAGGCTTAGGAGGTTTATCGGGAGGGTTAATAAAAGTGCTATCGGCCTAAAAAAGGCATTGAAAATTCCCAACATGGCCGCGGCAGAAAAAGCGGAAAAAAATCCGCTAATTCGAATTCCATCTAACAGGTAAGCGGTGGCAATAATCGCTGCGGTTAGGGACAACCAGCGGAACAAAATTCCATTCATTATAACTTTTGTTTATATAATTCTTAGGTAGATTATAATTTTTGATAATTTAATTTTCCTCTCCGTTAATTTTGGATCTCAATAGATGAGAACATCGAAAGGTGACAACTCTGCGTTGATCGAGGAGCATGTCTTCGCCGGTAGCCGGATTGCGCCCTCTTCGCTCCTTTTTATCCTTCACACAAAATTTTCCAAATCCGCTAATGAGCACATCTTCGCCTTTTTCCAAGGAGCCTTTTATAATTTCTAACAAGATTTCAAGAAGCTCTGCGGACCTATTTTTAGGGTACCCAATTTGATTGTAAATATCATCAATTATCTTTGCTTTTGTGAGTGTCATAGATCAGTTGCTCCTATTTTACGGTCAGGGGGACTGTTTTTAGGTCTAATCATACGCTGCGAAAACCTACTTAAATATCATTTCTTTGTCAAGAACTTATGATGATTTGTGAAGACAAATTACAGTTTAGTGGCAAAATGGTTTTCAAAAACGATTTGAAAGAAAAGAAGATATCTTTTAAAAAATTATGCGACTGTAAGTTATGTATCTGATTTTATTTGATTTTTACATTAATTTCGGTAAAATAAATGCTTTTACTCTTCTCCGATTTTATCTTTATTCATTAAGGAACGGCAGCCTTGTAAAATGTTGCCGTGCCTTTAATTTTGTAACCGCTTACAGCAGAGGGGATAATTACAGACACACCCTTTCTGAGTGGGATTTTATCATCGCTGCCCATATCAATAAGTTCTGCCGCGCCTTCCGTGCAAAGTAATATTTCAACATTTCTTTTGCTTTTGCTGATATAGGAACCATCTTTACGCAGAGAAATAGATGATAGAACGAATTCTTCCGCAGGACTTATGTATATGCATTCAGTGTTCTTTTCTTCTTTTGGTTCCAAAAAAATAACTTCACGGTCATCGAAGTGAAGTACTTTTAATAATTCCGGCACATCTACATGTTTTGGTGTTAAACCCCCACGCAGCACGTTGTCGGAGTTGGCCATTAATTCGATACCAACACCATCCAAATACGCGTGGAGTTGACCTGCTGGAAGAAACATAGCCTGTCCCGGTTCAAGACATATTAAATTTAGTAATACAGGTGAAAAAATCCCAATATCATCCGGATATTCTTTTGATAGATTCATTATCCATTGAAAGGCCGGGTCTTGACCGAAGAATTTGCGGTTATTTCGGATAGCCTCAGCAATAATCTTTTTGCGATGCTCGGTTTCAAGGGTCATCAGCAATGAGAAAAAATGCTTCAAGCCTTCGGGAGTCTGGTTATCATTGAGTCCGGCCAGATCATCTCTTAGCCCTTCCGGACATAGTTTACCAAAATAGCTCAAAATTTCTGATATCTTGCGAAATCCGCAAAGCGCCCAAAAAGGCGTCAGAGCGCAAATGCACTCGGGCTTGTGGTTATCATCCCTGTAGTTGCGATGAGGCGCATTTAACGGAATATCATGTGCGTTCTCTCGACGAAAGCCTTCCCTTGCCTGATCCAAATTGGGATGCGCCTGAATTGAAAGCGGTTTTGCAGCTGCCAGAACCTTGAAAAGATAGGGAAGCCTATTGTTAAATTTTTTGACTACCTCATTTCCCAGAACATCTTCGGGATGCTTATCAATCAATTCGACTAATGTTATCCATTTACCATCACACTGAACCATTGACGGTGCTTTCGCATGGGCACCCATCCAGAGTTCTGCCTGCGGTGTATTTTTAGGGTTTGGGATTCCAAGAAGATCAGGGATGGCTGTTAAGGAGCCCCATGCATATTGTTGTACTGTATTTTTCAATATCGCTATTTTTTGCATCTCATCTCCTGCTTACTGTAATGATTCGCAGAATGGTTGGTGAAGAAAATCCTGCTCTCTTAAATGATATCCTTTATAGTGAGCACTCATAATGCGTGTGTCCAAAAAATTCAAACTTTCTTTGTATTTTCTTCTAATCATGAAGCCGCAACAGTCGGGGTACCAACTCCCTAAATACTTGACTTCAAATGATTTTTATAATATATTTTAATAATTCTATAAGCAAAAAAAGTAGCATCCATCTATTTTAAAACTAAATATTCAATATCACCACCTAATTTGCATTCCGTATTTGTTCAGCTGAGATTGAATTTATGATTATTGTCGAATCGGCAGGTATCTCTGACATCGGAAAAAAGCGTAATCAAAATGAGGATGCCTTGTTTTATGATGACAACATGGGGCTATATGTTGTTGCTGACGGCATGGGGGGGCACTTGGCCGGTGAAGTTGCCAGCAAACTTGTCGTTGAAACCATGCGTGACTATATCCGGCGTCAAAAAGAAAACGAACAGCCAGAGAATCCGGCTGTGGGTGATGACAATCTTTCTAGAGAAGCAAAACATCTGCTATCCAGCATCCGACTCTCCAATCAGTTGGTTCATCAAGCTTCTCTTAAAAATGAGTCTTATCGCGGGATGGGTTCTACGGTTTCAGCGGTATATTTCACAAACAATACCTTCATTGTTGCGAATGTAGGGGATAGCCCCATTTACTTGATTCGCCGCGGAAGAATAATACAATTATCGGTACCTCATACGGTATTTGCCGAACAGACAACTCGTGACCCCGAATCTGCGGAACTGCTGGATAGCAAATTCAAACATATACTCACCCGGGCCATGGGAGTTGATGAATCCGTTCAGACTCATATCAATGAGACACCATGCTATAAAAACGATATTCTGGTGATTAGCTCCGATGGTTTAAGTGATAAAGCTTCTCCAGAAGAAATTCACCAAGTTGTTAAATACAGTAGTTCGGATAAGGCCTGCCAGGAGCTTGTAGATCTAGCCAACGCGCGTGGCGGTGATGACAACGTTACCGCTATTGTGTTGAAAGTTAAACATGTGAGAAATTCACACCATCGGTTTATGGACTTTCTATCCTTTATATTGAAGAAACTAAATCCAAAAGAATAAGCCAAAAAGAAGGTGTTTTGGAATGCCGATCGTAACCTTAAAATTTAAAAATGACCCTATTGCGATTTTTAATCTTGAGAAAGAACGCTCCCTCAAAATCGGCCGGAATAAAGATAATGACGTAATTATTAATAATTTGGCGGTATCCGGATACCATGCCAAGATCGATTCGGCCGGTGATGCTTTTGTATTTGTTGACCTGCAAAGCAAAAACGGCTCTTTTGTAAATGAAAAACTTGTCAACTCGCACTGGTTGAAAAATGGTGATGTGATTAGCATCGGCAAGCATTTCCTTGTATTTACCTATACTGATGAAGAATCCCAGCCGGTTGATCAGACCAGCGAAATGGACAAAACGATGGCTATGGATACGAGCCATTATCGAAACCTGGTGGAAAAGAGCATGCCGAAGACAACAGCCCGGCCAGTAAAACAAGCAAAACCAGAAAAACGAAAATGGGGATTTTTGACCTATTTAGCCGGCGGTGAAGGCCATATTCGGCTTAGAAGTAAGCTAACGAAAATTGGCAAAGATCTTTCTTCTGATATTATCATAAAGGGGTTGACAATCGGAAAGACGGTGGCAACCATTAGCAGAACTCAAGATAGTTATGTATTTAGCTATGTCGGTGGACTCACCAAACCCAGAGTGAATGATCAAAAAATTACGGAGGAACCGGTTATTCTCAAGGAGTCCGATATCATTGATATTGGATCAACGAAGTTGCAATTTGGAATTAAAATGGTTACAATAAAGCCCCATTGATCAGGCCCTTCTATTCGCCATAACCTCCCCCCTAAATATACTGCCCCTCAACACCAAGGTTAGAAACTAGAAATGAAAATTGCCTTTATCCATTATCATCTCAAAACAGGCGGCGTCACCACCGTATTACGCCAACAGGTCGAAGCCATCGGTGATAATTGTCAAAGTCTAGTCCTTGCCGGCTCCTCCCCCGAAATCGATTTTCCTGTAAAAACTGCTGTAATTCCGGAGCTGGGATATACACGGCCGGATCAAAAACCATTTGACCCCGCAGATGTTGCAGATTCCATTATTCGGACTATTTCCTCCGCATTTGGCGGTGACAGCGATGTTGTGCATGTTCACAATCCCACGCTGGCAAAAAACAAACACTTTTTACAGATATTGTCTCAGCTGCAACGCAGAAATATTAATCTATTCCTGCAAATCCATGATTTTGCGGAAGACGGACGTCCGCTGGTATACTATCCCGACGAATATATCTCCAATTGTCATTACGGTGTGCTGAATTCTCGCGATTATGACATTCTCCTAAAGGCAGGATTGAAATCAGAAGGCTTGCATATCATCCCGAATATGGTTAATCCCGTTCGAAGTATACGCCAGGATGCACCTCCCGGCAACTTTGTACTGTACCCTATCCGGGCTATCCGGCGTAAAAATATTGGCGAAGCCATTTTATCGGCCCTTTTCTTTGAACACGGCGAAAAGCTCCTCATCACCTTACCGCCGAACAGTCCGGCGGATATAATTAGTTATCGTGATTGGAAATCATTTGTAACAAAACATAATCTTCCTGTCGAATTTGACGCCGGCATCAATAAAGATTTTAAAGGGCTTGTTCAGGCGGCTAAATTTTTAATTACCACAAGTATCACCGAAGGATTTGGATTTTCTTTTCTGGAACCCTGGGTCTACGATAAATTGCTCTGGGGAAGAAGACTCGGCCATATCCGCCAAGATTTTGAAGAAAATGGCATTCGACTGGATCATCTTTATGATCGGCTTATGGTTCCCGTGGATTGGATCGGCCTCACCAAGCTCTTTAAGCGCTGGCTATCTTGCGTTGAACACACGTGTGATGTCTTTAATCATCCAATTCAAAAGGACCGCATAAAAACAGCTTTTGAAAGGATTTCCGCCAATGACCGGGTTGATTTTGGTCTGCTGGATGAAGACTTTCAAAAGCAGATTATATTACGGGTGTTGGCCGACAAAAAGAATGCGGATATCTTAAAAAAGATGAATGCTTTTCTTATGCACCCGGGAAAAGTGCCGCAAAAGGACGCGTTGATTCGAAAAAACAAACAGGCCGTTCTGAGCAATTATGATAGACGCTCCTACCGGAAAAAGCTGATGGCGATATATACGTCCGTCAGCCAACAAGCCGTGCATCAGCGCATTGACAAAAACGTTCTCTTATCCGAATTTTTGAAATTGGACGAATTTAGTCTGCTGAAATGGTGTGGTTACCTTGAATAGAAAGTTGATTGAAAAGCATATAATTGCCTTATCTCCAATTTCTCCGCAATTGAACCCCAGCGGCAAACTGAACCAACCCATAGCAGGTGTTCTGTTTGATGTTTACGGCACATTGTTTATCAGCGCTTCAGGCGACATCGGAGCCGCAAAAACAAAAAGACAAGCGCACCATAAAATCAAACAACTGCTTGAAAAGTACACCATAAATAAAAGCCCTGAAAATCTTTTACAGGCGCTGTACGGCAGGATAGAAAAAAAGCACGATGAGTTGCGCAAAAAAGGGATCGATTTTCCGGAAGTTGAGATTGATAACATATGGATGGATATCCTGGAAACAAATGACCGGCAATCCATTCAACAATTTGCCGTAGAGTTTGAGCTGATTGTCAATCCGGTTTATCCGATGCCCCATCTGCGGGAAATGCTTAGCGCTTTAAGAAAACAGCGCATGCTCATAGGCATCATTTCCAATGCCCAGTTCTTTACACCGTACCTGTTTGTTTGGTTTCTTGGTAGCGATCTAAAACACTTGGGCTTTCATCCGAATCTGATTTTCTTGTCTTACCAGTTGAAACACGCCAAACCATCCAGCGCGCTCTTTGATTTGGCAGTCGAACAGCTAAAACTGTTGGGTATCCAAGCGTCTTCTGTTCTTTATCTAGGCAATGATATGTTAAACGATATTTACCCGGCAACCAAAGCGGGATTTAAAACCGCGCTGTTCGCCGGAGATAAGCGATCATTGCGGTTGAGGGAAGATGAACCCAAATGCTCAGGTATCTCGCCTGACCTGGTGATCACAGATCTCATCCAACTGCTTGATTTTATCAAGTAAATTGTTAATTTATGTGAATATTTTATCGAAAACTAAAAATAAATTTTGATTTTTTGAAAGAACATGCCACCCCTGAAATCCCGTTCTAAAGCCAAAGATCATCCCATTAATGCGCAAATGCCCTACCCTTTGGGTGAAAAACCTGAGCGCGACGCTTGGTATACCGCCTTTTTCATTGAAAATCATCTGGATTATTTTACCCATCCGGAACACGCGGCAACCCCTGAACAGATCCGATTCATGATCTACACAGAGGATGACGAACGCTATTATCCGTGTTCTGATCAGATGTTTGAGGCGATCATCAATCGAGACCAATCCCGATTTTTACAGAGGAAATATCGTGTAGTTCTAAAAAAGGTAATTGATTTGGTGAATATGCAAATTGAGGATGAACTAGAGCGTAATTATTTGTCCTCCCTAATTAAAATAAAATACAAACATGAAACCCGGGATCAGATCATGATCCCATCACGGCTTGAAAAGCGCTTGATTCGGATTTTTATAAACCGAACTCAAATCGAAGACCCCTGTGCCGATGAAAAAGCCAGGCGAAATCTGAGGGTAAACCATGCCTTGCATTCTGAAGCCTTTAAATCCGCCCTCAATTATGTCGACAGCAGTGATCTGCGTCCTTCTCCCACAACTCTGGCTGGAATCAAAGAACTTGCAGAGCATTTAGAGATTAAAAGACTATTTTCTTTATCAGCGGTAAAATCCCTTTGGGAATCCGATATATCGAAATCGTTTACGAAACATGATTATCTGCAACTGTTCACCCGCAAGATGACCGGAAACGGGGTCAAAGCGTTGCTTAATTTTCTCGGCATCCATGAAAAAGACACATCCGATGATACCGCTCGCAAAAAAAAGATTCTTTGGCTGGCAAACGAATCTGGAGAAGTAATGGTGGATCTGGCTATTATTAGGTATCTCAACAAGCTTGGCCATAAAGTCATCATTGCCCTAAAAGAGGGCCCGCTGTTTACCAAAGTCTGTCTCGATGATGTCCAGCGAGATGATACCTTGAGCAAGGCGTTGGGCGATGCCATGATCCTCACTGATAGAAACTTGAGCAAAAATGCTTTGGTAAAAACCCTACGAGGTGATAATCCAATAATTGCCATGTCGGATGGGACCAGCGAAATCCTCAATCTCATGCTCACCTCCACAGCTTTTGCACGTATTTTTAAAGAAGTGGATGGCGTCATATCCAGAGGACACGATCAGAAAAGAAGATTATTTGACACCCATTTCCAATTTACACGCGATATCTATAATATATCCGGCTCGCCGAAAGGACGGGTTCAAATTTCGTATAAACCCAAACATCCATTATCCATTAAATTTTCCCACGCCGAACTGGATAAAAAGGCCAAAGCCATCATTGAACTGATGAGCCAGGCCAAACAAAAGGGAATGACGGTTATATTTTACAGTGGAATTATCGGTTCGATTCCCGGCAAGATTAAAATAGCGAAGGAAATAATGGCGGGGTGCATCCAAAACCTCAAGAATCAATTTGCCCAGACATTTATCATCAATCCATCCGAATACTTTGAACCCGGAATGGACGCTGATGATTTAATGTATATGTGGGAGAGTGTTCAAACCAGCGGTTTAATTGATATCTGGCGGTTCCAAACGTATGAGGATATCGATCAGGCATTTAGGATTATGGGGCAAAAAGTACCGCCGGAATGGGTGGGCAAAGATGCGACATTCAGTACGGGTTGCACCAAAGAAATGAGAATTGCCATTGAGGTTCAAAAAAAACATCCGGAAATGCAAATCATCGGTCCTTCCAAAGAAAAGTTTATGCGTCGCGACGAGTATGGCATTGGCAAGATGTACGATAGACGCTTCAGTGAAATGCTGCCTTCGGTGTAATGTTATCAACCAATGCATGAAGATGATTTGACGATTATTAAAGGAAACATTTATTTGACTTGACAACAGTCATTCACGATATGTGCAATGGTTAAAAAATTAGAATATTCACAAAAATCACAGTTTTCAAACATAATTAAATTTCTGTGATTCCATCTTACTAATCACAAGTTTGCCTATTTCTGTGATTACATAATAGTATCCAAGGTTTTGTGAGGGGTGGTTTTTGCATATTATCTCAAATTAATAACCACTTGACGTCACGTAGACGTATTTGTAACGGCAAACCAAAACAGGCATAGAATCACTCAAAATTAGGAGGTAATAATGAAATCCTATCTTATTCGAGTGATAACGAATTTTGCCCTCCTGATTATCTGTATCTTCGTAATCACAGCCTGCAAACTTCAGCCGCCGAGAGTTAAAAGCAGTGGTCTACCCCAACGTGAATATACATATCAAATCCCTGAAAAAATCGCTGACGGATGGGAAATATCTTCTTTAGAAGAGGAAGGCGTTAATTCTGAAAAAATTGTCGCATTGATTAAAGACATTCTTAATGAAAAATATAAAAACGTACATAGTGTGCTGCTTGTTGCCAATGGGAAGCTTATCCTTGAAGAATATTTTTATGAGTTCCATCGTGAAAAGCCACATCAAATCAGATCCGCTACTAAGTCAATCAGCTCAATACTGACGGGCATAGCTATCGACCAAGGACTTATAAAAGATGCGACTGAGAAAACCTATCCATCTTTGAAGTCGTATGAGCCACCAGAAGGATGGGATATTAGAGTCAGGGATGTCACAATAAAAAGCATTTTGACTATGACTTCTGGATATGATTGTGATGATTTCGCAACTGGACATGTATGTGAACTGAATATGAAAAATAGTGATGATTGGTTAACATATGCAGTGAGTCTGCCCATGGCGCATGAGCCTGGTAGTTACTGGGCCTATAACAGCGTCGCCCCTCAGCTTATAGAAGAAATCATTTCAGAAAGATCAGGAATGTCATTCATAGACTTTTCGAATAAGTTTTTATTTGAGCCACTGGGAATTGCAGATTTTCACTGGTTTTTAACTCCAAAAGGAAGGACATATGTTTCTGGTGCGGCAAGAATGAGGCCAAGAGATATGGCGAAGATCGGGCATCTGGTCTTGAACAAAGGGAAATGGAGGAATACACAAATAGTTTCGGAACAGTGGATTCTTGAATCTACAAAAGAACACATTTCTCCGCCAGTTCATTCGCTTTTAGCTAAGTCCTTGCTTGGAACCAGTGGATATGGATACCTTTGGTGGACGAAGGACTTTTCAATTGATAAGGAAAATGTCAATTCGTTTTTCGCCTCGGGTAACGGTGGACAACTTATATTTGTATTTCCGAGATTGGATTTGGTTGCTGTTTTCACACAAGGAAACTATGATAGTTCATTAGGAGCTCAACCTTTTGAAATGTTAACGGATTACATAATACCAGCTATGCTTCAGAAACCACAAGTACACAAAAATTGAGCATTTCAATATTTTCACAGCTACTACATTTGGAAAATGGCCCGTAATCGAAGCTATATAAAACAGACCCCTTTGCAATTCTAAAACCTGTGGATATTTCCAACTAATCGCAGATGGCCTCAATTACCGATATGTGCATAATATCCGTAAAAAATTGGAACTACCAAAAGTACTGATACTGTAAACAATTCGGTATATATCAATTTTGAAAATTGTTTGGATATTAGTTTGTAAGCACAGCTTTCGGGGGTGATTCCTATAGCATGGATTTGCCCATTTTTTCTTCCAAACCTCGCAGTTTTCGGGACCATTATTTGACACTCAAGCCTTGACCCTCTTTCTTCTTTTTTTATTCATTCCATGTCGACTTCATTGTTTTCTTGCTCAAAAATAAAATTGGATAATCATTTGGCCGATTGTATGGTATAATAGCTTATAGTGTCGGGTTGATCAGATGGATATAAACATCATTTTCCGGTCAAATTCAGCTGATCTGTAAGTTTGCCTCTCGAGCAAGCCGTCTTCTTCTCACTATAAACCGACAACATTTTATAGATAAAAATTCTAGAATGGATATTGATTTAACCGACAACTCGTGCGCCAGCCTAATACCCTATCCGATCGAACATCTTGCAAAACCGATACGCCTTGCGGAAAGCGAAACGTCCATCGGCAGGGCCCCATCGAACACCATTCAGCTCACCAGTGACGGCATCTCCCGATCCCATGCCAAGATATCATTCGAAAAGGGGCAGTATATCCTGACCGATCTGGGCTCCAGAAATGGAACCTTTGTCAACAAAAAGCGCATAAACCAGATTGTTCTCAACCACAATGACAAAATTTTATTCAGTAAACGCGGATTTGTTTTTTTCATCGATTGCACTTACCAGGAGAATACACCTACGGAATTTCATTCCGAATTCGGGGATGCCGTCACCATCAGCGAAAAGGAGCTCGATCTGTCAAAGCTGCTCACCCCTAAGGCCAATACTGCGGCGCACAATTTTTTTGAACCGCCTTCAGTCGGAAAAAAACGGGCAAAGTTCACCGCTTTGGCCCATAAGCGATTATCATATCTGTATCAACTCAGTGAAAAACTGCGGCCGGCCACAGACCCCGATGAAATATTAAACCAAGGTCTCAAGCTCATATTCAGGGCGCTGCCTTCGGCGCAACGGGGTGTTGCAATGCTACGGTCAAATACGACCGGAGCCCTTGAAGCACGGGCGGTCAAGTATCGCAGTCCAGATCCGGATAAGTGCACCATACCGATCACCCGAACAGTGCTGGACCAGGTCCTCGAAAAGAGGGTGGCCATCGTCAGCCGCAATATTCAGGACGACCCTCGTTTTGATCATTCGGATTCCATTATCATTCACAAAATTAAGTCCATCATCTGCGTACCGCTGCAGAGCCATAGTAAAGTCATCGGTGCTGTCCATGTAGATACTGATGACTACTTGAACCCGTTTACCCAGAACGATATGGAGTTCACTGCGGCAGTTTCAAACGAACTGGCTCTTTCCATCGAGAACTGCCACCTGCAGAAACAGGCCATCAACAATGAGAAGATGGCCGCCATTGGTCTGACCCTCACCAACCTTGCTCATAATATCAAAAATCTGCTCAATTTGAATGTGAACTTTGTCCGTTTGATGGATAATCACCTGGAGGCCATCAAAGATGAAGAGATTCAGAATTGCTGGCAATCTGTTCGTGAAAATTTCGATAAAATATCCAATCTCACCGCAGATATGCTGGAATACACCGAGATCGACGCTCAAGAGCTGCAGAGAATCGACATAAATGCAGCCATTCTGGCCGAATGCGAGGTGTTCAAAGAAAATCTTGCCAAGGAAGGTATTGAACTCGAATTGAATCTTGCCCCCGGCCTCCCTCAGCGGAAGATGAACGAAATCCGCCTTCGGAGAGCGATTCTCAATCTGGTGGTCAATGCCAAAGACGCGTTAAAGCATGTTGAAAACGGTCGCATAAAAATCTCCACAGAACTGGATGATCAACGGTGTTTGTTCATCCGGGTATCCGATAACGGCTGCGGGATCAGTAAAGAAAAATTAAGTAAGATATTTGAAATCTTTTATACGACCAAAGGTCTGGACGGCAGCGGTCTGGGGCTTTCGATAGTTCAAAAATTCGCAGAGAGTTTGGGGGGAAAGATTTCGGTGGTCTCTCAGGTCGGTATCGGCTCCATTATTAGCATGGCTTTTCCGGAAGCCCACTAATACTTAAAATTTGATACCATTATTAATGTCATTGTCTTATGGACATCTCACTCCTCACAGCCGGTTGAAATGCTTCACATTAATTCCCCATTATAAGAAGCAATTGGTGTTTGTTTAGAAAAGCTAAACATGAGTATTAAATTTTTAGCATGGTGTATATTATGTAGCCGATATCCACTTGTCTTGTCCGGTAGATATTACGGCTATGAAGGGATAAGGGTAAATTATTGCATATAGCTTCTGGTAATCTTCAATATTTTCAAACCTCAAAATTACAGATTACTCGAACATACACAAACAGTCAGCTACCCTCAAAAACCTGTCATACTACTTACGTATATGAAATTCGCGATTTTACGGATTATCTCAATTACAAATCTGCAATCGGCTGATATTTGATTTTTTGGCAATATACCTCCACCGACTCCCTTCACTTCACCTCCCCCTTAAACTAATCTATCTGATAATTATTTCCGATCTGACAGGCGTTTTCATAATTGTCATATTTGTAATTAAAACAGATAATTTTGCTTTTGATTAGAAACAGATGAAATGGTGATTACTACGAAAAATAATTAAAATTTAGCTATTTTTCAAATAGATATGATACAATACTAGTATATATCTCGGAGTGTGACACCAGGTTAACTGCAATAAATAGGACACTTCTATCTACGCACACTCTCGCGGATATGCCCCAGGCGTTAGGATATGTGCGTCAAAGCGAATGGTATGAACGCAGAAGAGAACATAAAATGGTCTTTAGAGGCTGTGGCGGATGCAAACAGGGAATGGATGGTTGCCGTCGAAACAGATCCTTTTATTGTTGGCCGTGATGAGGACTGCGAACTTAAATTGACCGACAAGCGGATTTCCAGACGGCATTGTGAGATTCGCAGGGGCGGTGATCATATTTGGATTCGCGATCTTGGAAGCACCAACGGCACTTTCGTGAACCACAAGAAGATCAAACAGGCAGAATTGCTCGAACCGGGTGACCTAATTTCCATTGGGAAATTTAAATTTTGCATAAAGAATGTCAAATCAAATATTAGCTCCATGGTGGAAACGACCTATTCCATGGATATTTCTCAAGAAATAAAAGACTTGGACTCTTTGGTGCCCAAATTGCAGGCATTGCTTACTGATCGAAACGTAATCCCACATTTCCAACCGGTCCTAAAGTTTTCAGATATGGCAGTAGTGGGATACGAGATTCTTGGAAGGATTTCTGACGAATGCCTGCCATCAAATCCTTCTGAGCTTCTAGAATTGGCACAGTCGTTAGGGTATGCCTCTGAACTCAGCGCCCTTTTCCGTGAAGTAGGAGTTGACATTGGGAAAAGCCTGCCAGGATCTCCTATTTTGTTTGTCAATACAACACCAATGGAAGTTTACGATATAAATGTTCTCTTGGAGTCACTAAAGAAGATTCATGATATGGCCACCTCGAACAAAATCGTAGTCGAAATTAATGAAAAGGCTATCACTGACACGAATGAAATGTCGAGACTCCGCAATGGTTTGGAAAAACTAAACATAGGTCTGGCATTCGATGACTTCGGCGCTGGGCAAACTCGGCTGGCGGAGCTTGCAAAGGCCCCTCCGGATTATCTTAAATTTGACAGATCCCTAATCCATCAAATTCATATCGCACCAAGGCGGTTGCAGCAGATGGTTTCAACCTTTGTCAATGCAGCTCAGGACCTCGGAATTGTCACTGTCGCAGAGGGAATCGAATGCTCTGATGAGGCTGAAACATGTCAACAGCTTGGATTTAATTTCGCTCAAGGTTTTTTCTATAGCAAGCCTTTGCCCATCACCGAAATCCTTTTCAGCTCATAATATTGAAAACCAACATCAAATGCCACTTTATCAAACGATAAGCGGATGTTTGTAATATCTGTTAGGTATTGCAGCGCATTGGGGTTTAAAAATTCTTTGATCACTACAACTAATCGCAACTGAGGCTCAGTTACCGATATGTACATAGTATCCGTAAAAAATTGTGGCTCTCAAAAGTACCGATTATGTAAACTAATCACAAAGCATATACCTTTTTGGCTTGCGGCTATTTTGAATATTGAAATTGGCAAAAGTTACGACATCAGACAGATTTAAACATCTTTGCCTGATAGCTTAATACGGATTCACCAGTTCACTGGAACGCGAACAGTTTCACCTGCTTTATTCCGAAAGAGAAGATATCCGTTCTTCTTCCCGAATAAAAAAAGATCTCGGGTGAGCCGAACATCCTGCTTACAATATTCCATGATCTCAGTGATTCGGCCTTCTTTCCACCATTGCAGTGCCTGCAATCCATTTGCAGTCTTTTTAGCTCCTATGGTTATTTCGGCAAGATGCGCCAGAGAGATGCGAAATCCGAGATAGTGATAAACATCTTCAAGTATATCGAGGGTGTTAATCGTATTAAAATTGAGGTTCGTGTAGCCGCCAAGCACATGGTAATCAAAACGTTTAATATTAAACCCAATCACCAATTCAAATTGTCCAAGTTGGTCAAGGAATTCGTCAACCTGATCCTCGCTAAACATTAAATAGGCCCTTTCTCTGCTATCATATAAAACAACGCAACTGATACCCATTTGGTTCGCTCGATGCCAACCGCCGACTTCAGCGGCAGAACGTTGCGTCTCAAGGTCAAATACGCCGTAGTATATGTCTTCAACTTTTTGATCATCTAATTTTTCAACAAACACCCGTCGGTCAATGAATTGATCCTCTTGAACTTTTGGGATGATCTTTATTTTCCGCTTTTTAGCCCGCTCCTGAATGTATTTCAGGATGAGAATGGCAGCCACTTTATCCATGGGCCGGTTGCCGGACCCGCATTTTGGTGAGTGCACGCAGGAGGGACATCCGGACTCGCAGGGGCATTCGTAAATGGCTTTGAGGGTATATTCCAGCAACTGTTCGACTTGCCCAAAGGCCTTGCGGGCCATACCAGCGCCGCCGGGAATTCCGTCATAGATAAACACCGCGGCTGCGCCCACCTGCGGATGATACATTGCAGACAAACCGCCTAAATCATTGCGATCAGCCATCACCAGAAGTGGAAAAATACCAATGGCGGCATGCTCCATTGCATGAAGTCCACCCATATAATCGAGGTGCCTCGATTCGATTTCAAGTTGGATCTTAGGCGAAATTTTAAACCATAAACCATGGGTCTCAAAAATCTGCGGGGGAAGATCCAAAGGAAATCGGTTCCGCAATGTCTTGGTTTGAATGTCCCACGTTTCGTATTCGGTTACTTGATCGGTAACTTTTATATGCCCGAAGTATACATCAGTCCCATAGATGGTGCGTTCATCATAAACGTCCAATATTTCCGTATGCTTATCGGCTCTCACGCGGGTATAATAGTTTACCTGTGCCCTTGTAACTTTTACCGTGGCAGCATCCAACTCGAGCCGATCCACAATAAATGTCTCTCCTTTGTGAAGATACACGGCCCCGGGATGCGTCTCACGAAATGCTCGGAAAGCATCAATTTCTCCCCGAGGTTTTCCGCTGCGGGTACTGATTATCTTAAACTTTTTCCCGGCGCCTCTTAAATCGATCGAACGGTGAGGCGCTTTGCGAGAAGAGAAGATTCGTTTACCATCCGCACTGCGCAATAGTTCTCCTTGTTTCTCAAACCTGGCGATACTTTTTTGAACATTTTCTTCTTTGAGGAAAGATTCATCCGCATTCAATGGAAGTTCGGTGGCGGCACACACAAGATGCTTTCCGATAATTTCAGAGTTAAACGGATTGACAACGGCGGCCTCCGGTTTGCGTCGAATAAAATCATGCGGATTTCGCATAAAATACTGATCCAACGCGTCTTCTCCGGCGATTAGAATCATGGCGGAATCTTGTCCGCTGCGCCCTACCCTGCCTCCGCGTTGCCAAGTGGAAACCACGGACCCCGGATAGCCGACCAACAAACAAAGATCCAAGTCGCCGATATCAATGCCCAATTCAAGGGCACTGGTTGAAATCACCGCTAAAAGATCGCCGCTGGCGAGGCGTGATTCGATATCACGGCGTTCTTCAGGCAAAAGGCCTGCACGGTAAGCACTGATTCGAGAAGCAAAAGGACCTGATTTGCTTCCTGCCCAAAGCGCAATCAACTCCGCCAGCTTGCGCGATTGCGTATAAACAATGGTCCTCAATTCCCGAGATAAGGCGGCTTTCAGGAGTAAAATCGCGGCTTGGGCCGGACTTGTTTGCGGGTCGATAAAGACCAGATGGCGTTTACCTCGAGGAGCGCCGCTTTGGGTGATGGTGGTCACCGAAAGACCGCTAAGCTGTTGAGCAAGCTGGCTAGGATTGGCCACGGTGGCGGAACTAAAAATATACGTTGGTGATGCACCATAAAGCTCACATATTCGCCGAAAGCGTCTGAAGATTTGGGCCACATGAGATCCCATCACGCCTCTATAAGTATGGACTTCATCCACGACAACAGTTTGCAAGCTCGAAAGCAATGATGCCCATTTGGGGTGATGGGCCAGGATGGACAGGTGCAGCATCTCGGGGTTTGTCAAGATCACATTCGGGGGTGCCTCTCGAATGCGCTTGCGATGCCAAGCAGAAGTGTCACCGTCATATATTTTGGCTGTCGGTTTCGGATCACCGCAATGTTCCGCCATCATCTGAAACGTCCGCAGTTGATCCTGGGCGAGGGCTTTCAGCGGAAAAATATAGAGGGCATTTGAATGAACATTTGTATGTATCTTTTCCAACACCGGCAAATTGTAAATGAGTGTTTTGCCGCTTGCTGTTGGGGTGGCCACAATAACATGCTGACCGGAGCGAACGTAATCAATCGCCTTTACCTGATGCTGATAGAGCTTATTGATTCCGATTGCCTGAAGCACGCGGTTCATCGATTCGGGCCATGGCTTTTTCGGCACGGTCCATAACGGTGGAGAGTCCGGCAGGGTCTTTTGAAATACAATCTGTGAGTTCAAACGTGGTGAGGCATTAAGCGATTGAATATATTCATCGATTCTTGATTGGGAATTCATTAATGGAAAATGCCTAAAGTTTGAAGTGCGCTAAAGCCCGCCCTGGCGCGTTTTGATTATAAATTGCAAGCCTTGATCTCATCATATGGAATGGGCAAATAAAACCTAAGATACCTCAAATCCAGGTCTGGGCCAGGGTTGTGGTCCGCTGATATCATGTAATTAATACTACAGCGACACTTTAGGGCTTCGATGTGTCGAAATGCTATAGTGCTTTGTTGGGAGCGGCGTCCCAGCCGCGAACGATAATCGCGGCAAGACGACGCTCCCACACGTATTGTGAAGAAGCTCAAATGATTATTCCTTCACGCGTTCGACGTATTCACCGGTTCGGGTATCGATTTTAATGCGTTCTCCCTCTTCGATAAAGGGCGGAACCTGCAGTTCATACCCGGTTTCAAGGATTGCCGGCTTCGAATCACCGGATGCGGTGTCTCCCTTCACCCATGGATCTGTTTTTTCGATGCGCAAATTGATAAAAATCGGCAGCGATATCCCAATGGGTTTGCCTTCAAATAGAAGGACATTGCAAATCGTATTCTCTTTTAAAAAATTTCTGGAATCGCCAACTTGATCTTCGGTGAGAAATTCCTGATCGTAGGTGGTGGTGTTCATAAAACAAAATCTATCTCCCTCAGCATACAGATATTCCATTTCGATCTCTTCCAGATTGGCTTCGTTGAATTTTTCACTGGATCTGAATGTTTTATCAAATTGTGCGCCGGTGAGCATGTTTTTCAATTTACACTTGTAAAGCGCCTGCCCCTTTCCCGGCTTGACAAACTCAAACTGCACAATCACATAAGGCTCTCCATCAAGTTCTAGCTTCAGCCCTTTTCTCAGATCTCCGCTTTCCAACATAGTTGTTCCTTTCTAATTATTTGGTGTTTGGTGTTTCGTCTTTTGTGTATTGTAAGATACATATAATGCTATATCAGCTTGTTAGAATTCTAAACACTATACAACAAATACTAAACACTCTCGTAAAACGACTGCTTTTGGTCATAAGAGCCGCTCAATCTTGCGTACCGTCTGCACCAAACGTTTTACTTTATTTAAATCCTTCTTAAACCGCATCGGGTCTCCATCTTGATCCACCATATTCGTTTGCGTACAACTATCCACGCCGGCCGGTCGCACATTTCGAATAGCGTCAATCACATTTTGCGGTGAAATTCCGCCGGCTAAAATGACAGGGATATGAGAAGCTTGCACCAGACGTTTGGCGACCTGCCAATCGCAGGTTTGGCCGGTTATACCCACAAAACCTTCAACCGGTTGCCGGTTCAACTGCGATATGTCATTTTTTACAAGCAAGGTATCGGTTAAAAAGAAATCACTTACCGGTTCGAATCTTCGGCTAAATTCAAGGGTCGCAACTGAATTTTTCTTGCCCTGCTGAACGATGGGTATGGACCGCATTATTTTGATATCAGGAAATCTTTTTTTAACATTTTCCTGCAAATGGATCAAATGGGCGCAATTTCCCAAAATATCCTTCTGATCCGCAAGTGCTTCACAAAAATGGACGATATCGGGTCCATAATAGTCAAGGGCCCGTATGACTGAATTCGGATCGTTAAATAATGGAATTAAGCTGCTTTTGCCGGCTGCGGATTGGACAGCGGCAATCGTTTCCTTTATTACCGGGATCTTCCATTTTTCTTCGGAAACAATCACACTTCCAATATGGTCAACGCCCAAGTCAATTAAAGCTTGCGCCTCTGCCGGATCTTGCACCTCATAAATCTGGATGATCATTTTTTTCATGATTAAATGAATATTCGTTTTCTTTCAGAAAATGAATTTGGAGTTGACATTTTGCGCCGTCTCTAACATATTCAGCTTATTTTCGCAAACCCCTAAATAAAACTTAAGACAAGGATTTTACAAAACTAAGTCCTTTTTGAGGAAATTTTAGGTAAAATAAATTCTCGAAAAATTCGAAATTCAAAAATTTAGTTCATTCATGATACTTATCATCGATTTTGGTTCACAGTATAATCAGTTAATTGCCCGTCGGGTTCGTGAAAGGCATGTCTATTGTCAAATCGAACCCCCCACGGTTATGGTAGAATCGATTAAAACCATGAAACCGGAAGGAATTATTCTTTCAGGCGGACCCTCGAGCATATACGAGAAAAACAGCCCCAAAATTGATCCTACCATTTTTGATTTGGGAATTCCGGTTTTAGGCATCTGTTACGGCATGCAATATATGGTGGCAGCCCTTGGAGGGACCGTGGAGCGAGCCAAAAAACGTGAATACGGTTTTGCACAGCTGAACATAAGCAGTCATAAAGCACTGTTTGAAGGCGTCGACAGAATAACAAAATGCTGGATGAGCCATGGCGATTCGATCAATCAATTGCCAAAAGGATTTAAAATTACGGCTTCCACTGAAAACACAAAGATTGCGGCAGCCGATTACTGGAAGAAAAGACTCTATGGATTTCAGTTTCATCCTGAGGTGGTTCACACACCCATGGGTAAAATCATGCTGCGCAATTTTCTTTTCAAGGTCTGTGGCTGCAAACGTTCCTGGACCATGAAATCCTTTGCCAAAGAGGCCATCATAAATATCCGTGAAATCGTTGGAGACAAGAAAGTTATCCTCGGATTAAGTGGCGGAGTGGATTCTTCGGTAACCGCTACGCTCATGCATAACAGCATCGGTAGAAAGTTAACATGCATTTTTATCGATAACGGTTTGCTGAGAAAAAATGAAGCCGATAAGTTGAAAATTACGTTAAAACAGCATCTCAATATCAATATCCGATTCATCGATGCTGCCAACAAATTCCTGAAAGCTTTAGCCAAAGTAAGGGATCCCGAAAGAAAACGTAAAATTATCGGCCGGGTGTTCATGCAAGTATTTGAGGCCGAGGCCAAAAAAATAAAGGGCGCTGATTTTTTAGCCCAAGGTACGCTATACCCGGATGTTATCGAATCTGTCTCAGCCTTTGGCGGCCCAACGTCGGTTATCAAATCACACCACAATGTCGGCGGACTGCCGCACAAAATGAAATTGAAACTGATTGAGCCTTTAAAATATTTGTTCAAGGATGAGGTTCGACAGTTGGGCAAAGAATTGGGCTTACCGGAAGAATTGATCTGGCGTCAACCATTTCCCGGTCCGGGACTTGGCATTCGAATTCTTGGTGAAATTACTCGCCAGCGGCTTTCGATATTGCGCAATGTTGATGAGCTTTTACTTGATGAGATCAAAAAAGCAGGTTACTATAAAAAATTATGGCAATCATTTGCCGTGCTTTTGCCGATTAAAAGCGTTGGCGTTATGGGAGATAAACGCACCTATGAAAATATAGCGGCAATTCGAGCCGTAACCAGCAAAGATGCCATGACCGCAGACTGGGCCAAACTTCCTCATAAATTCCTTGGCAACGTCTCAAACCGAATTATAAATGAAGTAGACGGTGTCAACCGGGTGTTGTACGATATTAGTTCAAAACCACCGAGCACAATTGAATGGGAATAGATACCAATGATTGATGATGATTCTAAAGATTTTAAAATTGATGAGATTGAGGATGAAGACCAATTAGATTCTCTGTATCAGGAAGAGATGAAGGACCTGCGGATGGAAAAATTAAGCCACAAGGTTACCATCATCTCCATACTCATACCTTGTTTGATTGGAATTATTCTTTTCATTGTCTATCGCGATTTAACCGGCAAAGTGAGCAGAACCGAGTTTGCCGGGTCAAAAGAGGTTCAAGCCCTTTCTGAAAAACTGGAAGAGAAATTCAAAAATTTATCCGCCCAGTATACAGAGCTTCAGACTTCTTTGTCCGAAAAAATCGCTGCAGTCGAAAAAACGACAGCCGGTTTGACTGAGAATCTTAAGGCGTTGAATAACAGCGTAAAAAATTTAAAGCAAGATCAGAATAAATCGCAAACAGACCTTAAATCGATAATCGAATCCAAGGTCGATAAAAAAGAACAGGCAGCGGCGATTGCAAAAATGAATAATTCATTGGCTCCCCTTCGCAAGGAATTGGAAGCATTGGCTCCGGTTTCAAAAGACTTAAGCAAGCTGTCTTCGCAAATGCAAGCTTTGGATAAAAACTTAAAGGCAGAATTAACGTCGCTTTCGGCAACTATTTCCAAAACAACTAACGATTTGAATCAAATCCAAACCAGTCTTTCCAACCTGGCCGATCAAAAATTAGACAGAGAATCTATTGATCTGGAAATGCTGAAAGCCAAGAAAAACTACGAAAGAGCCCTTGACCAGGCCGTATTTAAGATCGAAGAAAGAATAGACTCACTTCTGAATCGAACAAAACAGCTTGAAAATAAATTGAGAAATTTAGAAGCAACCGCGACGAAAGCTCCTGTCGCAAAACCGCCGTCGCCGCCTAAGACGACCACAACCGGCGGAATTGAAGAGCAGGATCTCAAAGAATAACAATGGACAATAATCTGCTGATGCAACTTTTGCGCTCTGTGGCTGACGGTCGAACATCGGTTGATGATGCGGCTGAAAAGCTTCGCAATCTTGCCTATGAAGATATCGAGTTTGCCCACATTGACCATCACCGCTCGTTGAGGAAAGGATTTCCCGAGGTCATCTTCGGTCAAGGAAAGTCTACTGATCAAATCATTGGTATCATGGAGAAGATGCAGCATCAGGAAAGTGTTATTTTGGTTACCCGCGTGGACCGGCAAAAGGCAGATAAAGTTCTTTCCCGTTT